>OHEU01000259.1_pt1 | contig 34242 bp, 38 predicted proteins | sample 1567341 | NCBI WGS metagenome assembly OHEU01 (sample SAMEA3879524, study PRJEB24766) | human gut metagenome | biome: human-associated habitat; feature: feces | place: USA | collected 1985/1987 | reverse complement strand
ATGTTACGGTCATCTCGTCAAAATCATATTCTGTTCTGCCGTATGACAATTTACATCCCTTGTTTTCCTTCAGGAAGAGGGTATAAAGTCCGTAGTGATGCACAGCCTCCTGAATAGGAGAGGCGTTCTCTACACGCACAACACTTACTAAGGGATGAAGCGTTTCCACACCTATGTAGTCGTTAAACTCCTGTATGGTATTAAAGAATAATTCCTTCATAATCCTAAGCCTTTTAAATTTCTAAATATCCTGGGTGTAAAGATACGCACATTCTTCCAAAGAGCTTATACCCGGTTTTCGGAAGATATTACCATTATAGGAGATTTATTCCATTCTGCCATATTTCATCTCCACGCCCTCCTTGTCATACTGCTTGCGTTTGCCGGTAGGCGGCTCAGTAAGCGTGATGCGCACCACGGCCGTGCGCCCCAAGGAGCGGGCTACGCTCGGCTCGAAAGCATCCATGTGTTGAGGAAGGAAACGTTCACAGATTAGTCGGAGACCATGAATTTTCTCCGCCTCCTCGGTCACGATTTCTGCCTTGCCGAATGCGATGGCTGATTTGAATTGCAGGGTGAAACTGCCGTCTTTCGGACCAACCGTAGGCGCACAACGGGTTACGGCTGAAAGGCAGACCTCAGGATGAGCTTTGATAGCCTCCAGCTTCTTGCCTTCCAAGGCACCATGAAAATACCAGTTCACGTCATCATCAGATGCGAGCGACAGCGGTAAGCCGTAAGGTTTGCCGTATTCGTCAATGAAACTGACAGTTATATACGGAGCCTTGTGCATTACTTCCAATGCCCATTGGCTGTCCATTGCTCTTGATTCCTTTCTCATTTTTATCCAATTAATTTAATGATCTGTTTCTCCGAAGTATCAGGCAGGATATTTTTCAGATGCTCGAAAAGCCTCTGGTAAGATTCTTGAGGAGTGCGAGTGTATTGACTAGCCTCCCTGTCATAGAGATATTCGGAAGTATTATTATCCTTTGCGGAAGAGTATCAGCGAGTTTCATAGTTGCAGAATTTATTTCTTTACGATTTCTTTTCCTGCTGCCAGCCAACCATTAAAGCCGGAATCGAGTTCTATTACCTGATAGCCGTTCTTTGTCAATATAGCTGCGGCATTCTTGCTTCGTTTGCCGCTTCGACAGTTCACGGCGATTGTCTTGCTCTTTGGAAGAGTGGCGGTGGCCTTCTTTTCGAAGTCTGATTTCAGTACGTCAATGTTGATTGCGCCACGAATATGTCCATCGGCAAACTCCTCAGCGGTTCGTACGTCGAGACGGATTACTGTGGTGTCAGCAATGGCTTTCTCATAGTCATCTGCCGACAGACTCTTATAGCCTTTATTTTGCGCCTGACAAGAAAACAGGCTTGATAGCATAGTTATGATGCTCATGATAAATATTTTCTTCATATTACTTTGTTTTAAATTTCTCTTATTATATGCTTGATGGCAGCTATCGGGTGATACAAAATCATTCTCGGACCAGCCCAGCGCATCACTTTGCACATTCGTTCCTTCATCTGAGGGCGATAGCAGTGGATGGGACACTTCTTGCACGTAGGCTTGTTTTCGCCAAACTTGCAGCGTTCCAGTCTTGCTGTTGCGTACTGTAGCAACTCTTGGCACTCAGGACATAATTCTTTATTGCTTTCCTTCTTCCTGCAGTACAGACGTATTATCTGCTCTACGACTCGCTGCTCTCCCTTTATTCTGTTCATCCTCTTTGTTGTTATTGTGGGTTCCAATAGCTGATGTTCCGTCAATCTGAAGTTGATATTATTATCTTGGTGATTTTGATGCAAAATATGTAGCTGTATCTTGCGTTATATTCATCCTATCATTCTAATAAGTTGCTTGTCTGTAGCATCAGGCAGAACCTTTTGCAGATGTTTGAAAATCTTCTGATATGACTCTTTAGGTGTTCGTTCACATTGGCAGGCTTTACGGCCATAGAGCTCCTCTGGTGTATTTAGCAATGACCATCCCCAACCATATTCATGATTATGCTTATCGCGAGGGTAGATAAAGTCTTCGGTCACAATATATGTTGCCATTTGCAATCGGGTGAGATAACCGTCAAACTTGCTTCTCATACCTTGACCCGTGAAGCCACATGCCGTTCGTAGTTCTCTTGTGATAACACTGCCTGATGATTGTAGAGTGCTAAGGATTGCTCCTTCTATCGACTCATCCTTTGGTCGAGGGTATTTATTACGTCTATAATTACAGAAGTCTGGCCACCATTCCTGACTGATAAATCCTGCTTTCTTGTTGAAGAACTTTCCATACATACAGGGCATTTCAGTTACAATCTCGCCCTTCCATTTCCATAGTGGCCAATCCCAACCTCCTTCAGGAAATGTTACGTAGCGGCAATCATCTGTCACGATGTCTTCGGCAGAGAAACCTTCAATGCCGCTATCAAGAAGGGGGAGGAAGCCGATCTTCTGAATCAGCTCCATCATGCCTGTTGCTGAATATATTTCTGGAAAAATCATGTTCGTTTTACATTTTATCCTTTGTACTTAAACACCTTGACCATATCCTTGTCGCCACCCACAAGCTGGCTACATCTGTTTAACATTCCAGTGTCGGAGAAACCGCATTTCTCCATGACTCTTCCCGATGCTGGATTTCCGGTGAAGTGGTCTGCCCAGATGTTCTCGAAATGCTTCTCGTCGATGCAGTAGTCGAGCATCAGCTTTAAGGCTTCGGTGCAGATGCCTTGGTTCCAAAATGGCTTTCCTACCCAGTAGCCCACCTCGCAGTCGTTTTCTCCGATAGGGATGTTGCTGGTTTCATGGGTGTAGTAGCCAATGCAGCCGATAGGCTCGTTAGTCTCTTTCAACACAATCGCCCATGTCGTGTCATTATGGAAGAATGTTCGGATTATCTCCCGACTTTCCTCTACTGACTTATGTGTTGGCCATCCTGCACGAGGTCCAACGTCAGGGTCGGAGGCGTACTTGAAGAGTGCTTCTGCATCAGATTCCTCCCAATAGCGAAGTAAAATTCTTTCTGTTTCCATCAGATTATTTCAATGAAAATCTCCGTTCTTTATTTTATTATCAATTCATTCAGTTTATCCTCTCTGATAATCTTTGGCTGAGCCTTGCCAGCGATAATGAGTATCTTCTTACCGTTGCGATAAATATGAAGCTGTCGTGAGCGAACCACGGCTGTCAACTCATCATCGTTCTGTATGGCTTGCCAGATAGGATAATATACGCCCTCATGTTCAAACAACTTTTTTTGAAGATGCGAACAGAGGTTTGTTGTATCAATTGTCATTGCCATAATTTTCTTCAAACTATTTGTTTTCAAAGATTCATGTGTAAATACGCCATCAGCGCAATCTGTATAAACAGAATGGCTGGAATGCCGTATTTGAATTTCTTGTGCATCGTCTTATGGTGCCAGACTTTCATTCCCATCCATGCCCCGATGCTTCCTCCAAGTACAGCCAGCAACAAAAGCGTGGCTTCGGAAATGCGCCACTTGGCTTTTTTCGCCTTGTATTTGTCAATGCCATACATGATGAATGTAACTACATTGATGGCAAGGAGATAGTAGGCGAGGCAACTATGTAATGTGTTCATTCTTGTTCCTTTCTTGAAAACTCCATCAGCATTTTCTGGGCAAGGGGAGCGTACCAGGTCTTTACTTCCTGCTCAGTAGGCGTGTGACCGCCAGGGAAATGGAAGGCTTGATTGTAATGCTCTAGGAAGAGAGGGGAGAAGTGAGCCAGGGTGTCCTGCTCACCAAAAAGTCCCCACACACGATCCTTATAATAGGGGTTGCAATGGGCGAACTGCACGGCTTCCAGCTCCGCAAACTCTTCAATCAGCGCCTCGTCTATAACCAGTCGCTGATTGCCGTCCCGTCTTGGTGCCTTATATTCATGCTCGCCGATTCGCTCCTTCAGAAACTCCGTCATCATGAAATACGGATTGCCGAGCAAGGCAGGGATGCCAACTATAGGAGCTAGCATTTGGGCAAGGAACGCTCCGCAACTGTTGCCAAGAAGCAAGTCGGGCTGCTCTTTGTCTATAATAAAACGTATTTCATTCAACGCCTTCTTGGGATGCAAAGGCAAGTCGGGAGTCAGCACTATCGCCGTCCCCTCGAATGCCTCTATCAATGCCCTCGCCATCGGACAACTGCCCGTAGCGAAGAATCCGTGTAGAAAAAGTATCTTCTTCATGTGTGCAAAGATAGTGCAAAACGAAGACAATACAAAATGAATGCAAGTTCATTTTTTAGTGTAACACATTTCAGCTGGCATTGGATGTCATCAGAATGGGACGCAAGCGATTCCCACTTAATCAGTTTGCCACTACTGCATGTCCAGTCGTCGAAAAGGGCACTGGCTCACAGCATCAACCTTCATTTTCCCTCCCTTACACCTTATTATAATATACTGGTCTTCCTCTTCTATAGGTATTCTGTCTTTCCTTCTTCATAATCTTCGCCCACGCCATAGTCCAGTAAGCATGAACAGTTAGCCAGAGTGTTGTTCTTTCGCAGGCCGATTATATCGACTTTCGAAGGAACAACACGCTGGCTTTTTAAACTGTTGATACTTGCTTGGCCTATTCCCACCCAGCTTTTTTATCCCAGCAGTCATTCCCAATTATACGATTTTCTTCTTACTGAAACCAGAAGGTTTTGATTCCGTATCGTCTTTTGGATTTCGGGATTCGCCATCGGCATTGACTTGATGGCTGCCCAGATTGTGCAGTCGCTGAAACCTTCCTGCCCAGGAATGACGCTTACCGCAGCCATTCCTTTCAGAGGTCAGGCTGATAGGTTCAAGCCCAGCGACAGGATGGTTTATGATGGATTGATAGCTTCAGCAGATGAGGTGATCGTCCTTTCAGAATACTATTACACCCGATGTTTTCTTGACCGAGACGAGTTCATGGTTGAGAATGCATCCCTCCTCATTTCCTTCTATGATGGGAGAGAGAAGGGTGGAACCTACTACACTTTCAAGAAAGCCAACAGTCTGGGCATTCCCGTGGTGAATATATATTGAATAACTCGCTAAATATCAAGCTTATGAATGAATTTGTTGACATCATCGTTATCTATGTCGTTCTCCGTGCCATCCTCGCCTTCCTGGGCGCATGGTGGCATGGAAACGGACGCAACGATTTCAGACGAGACCGATAAAAGGATCGGTCTCAATTGTTTTGTGTACTATTTCTCAATGACCTATACGAGCATCATTGCTACAGAAAGTATAGTGACAAACTGGATGAATCTTCGGAAGGCTTTTTCTGGGAAGAGTTTTACCATACGGATTCCGAGCAAGGCTCCGATTCCTATTACCGGGAGCATCAGGAGGTTCAGCGAAAACGAGCCCCAGTTGATGTTGTCCCAGGCAAAGATTTGGAAAGGAACTTTCAGCAGATTGACAACGAGGAAGAACCAGGCGTTAATGCCGATGTATTCCATCTTCTCCTTGCGTATCGAGAGCAGATAAACAGACATTACTGGTCCGGCAGCATTGCCAATCATCGTGGTGAAACCGCCGAGCAGACCGAAGAGGGCAGAATACCACCATTTATGCATCCATCTGCTTTCCTTGCCGAATATTTCGCTCCAAATCATCACCGCCATCGCCAGGGCGAGCGTCCAACCCATCAGTTGGCGGAATCCCTGTGCTGGGACGAGCTTGTCAACAAAAAGTGCTACGAGAAATCCTAATAAGGCAGTTGGCAAGAGCTTTGCCACAGTCTTCCAATCGGCTATGCGCTTGTAGTAAGCCACAGCCATGATGTCGGCCATGCAGAGCATTGGCAGAATTACACCAGTTGATTCCTTGGCTCCAAAAGCCATTGCCATGTAGGGAACGATGAGGAGCATCATTCCCTGAACACCGGTTTTTGACATTCCTATGCACAATGCAGCCAGTGCCAGGATTGACCATAGAAATACGGATAAAGTTTCTGACATTTTCTCTCTTCTTTTTATTTGTTTCTATTCTATTTTTTATTTGTGGGTGCAAAATTACGGCTAATCTCGAACAATAATATCCATTATATTTGCGTTATCATAGTGGATATTTGCGCATACGCAGATAAATGGAGATTATGCCTATATTAGAACGAAAGATTGCGCACAAAATGACAACTTTGTGCAGCCATATTACTTATCCGGAGCTCGTTCTGCCCCTGCATAAGCATGCGGAGTATGAACTGATGATTTTCACCCACGGCAGCGGAAAGCAGTTCGTGGGTGAGAGCGTTGCGCCTTATGCTGAAGGCGATGTTGCGCTGATAGGAAGCTATGTTCCGCATCTTCATCTTTGTAAAAGCCGGATGAAGAGTGGGGAGAATGCTGGGAAAGAAGAACTTAAATCAGGGCTTGAAATAGAACTTGAAGATAAGCTCTATAGTAGTGGCGAAGCCATCCAGTTCAGTCCTCAATTGTTTCCTTCGTCTCTTTTGAATTTACCCGATTACGCCCATATTTCAAAGCTTCTTTCAAAGAGCCAGTATGGAATACGATTCTATGATGAGGGATTGTATGATGAGCTCTTAGAGATGATGAAGGCTTTCGATTCATCCACCCACACCTCACGGCTTATCATCCTGCTCCAGATTCTCGACCGCCTGCATCATTGCAAGAAAACGCAACTCCTGTCGTCTACGGCTTACAACAATGCTAATCGTCAACCCGAGTTGGAGGAGTCTATTGGCAGAATCTACACCTATTTATATAATAACTTCCGTGAGAAGGTGGTGCTGAAGGATGTTGCCGATTTTGTAGGTCAGAATCCGACTTCGCTTTGCCGTTATTTCAAGAAATCCACCGATAAAAGCATCTTCCAGGTGCTGGCAGAAATCCGTATCGAGTACGCCTGTAGGCTGCTTGCCAATTCAGATTTGACTATCACAGAAGTAGCTTTCAGTTCCGGCTACAATACGCCGACTCTCTTCTTCGAGCAGTTTCAGAAAATCATCCATCTTACTCCTGCTGAATATCGCAGGGAAATTAACGGGACTGCTAAGTGATGGCTAAAATTGCAATGATACACGATGATATTGCAAACATACAGAACTTAGTTAAGCGAAAAAGTCAGTAACTTTGCACCGTCAAAAGAATAGTTGAAATTTAAAAGATTAGTTTAATTATGGAAAAGGAAATATTATTGAATAATGGAGTGAAGATTCCTACACCGGGGTTCGGAACGTTTCTTACTCCTGATGGAGCAACCTGCGTTGAAGCTGTGAAAGCTGCCATCGCTGCAGGCTACACCCACATCGACACCGCTGCTATCTATAAAAATGAGAAGAGCGTGGGCGAGGGAATCAAGGAAAGTGGAATCAAGCGTGAGAATCTCTTTGTTACCAGCAAGGTTTGGAACACAGAGCGTGGCTACGACAAGACCTTGAAGGCGTTTGACAAGACTTTGAGCGATTTAGGTCTCGATTATCTCGACCTCTACCTCATCCATTGGCCAGCCAACGAGTTGCAGTTTGGCAAGGATGCAAATCAGCTGAATGTAGATACTTGGAAAGCGATGGAGCGTCTGCATGAAGAGGGCTTGATTCGCAGCATCGGTCTTTCCAACTTCATGCAGCATCATGCAGAGCCAGTAATGGCGAAGGCAAACATCTGTCCAATGGTTGACCAGATAGAGTATCATCCTGGATTCACCCAGAAGGAGTGTGTTGAGTTCTGCAAGAAGAACAACATTCTTGTGGAAGCATGGAGCCCATTGGGAAGAGGCAATGTCTTGGATAATCCTCTCTTGAAGTCGATTGCTGCCAACCATGGCAAGAGTGTAGCTCAGGTAGTTATCCGTTGGGTGATGCAGACAGGCGTGCTGCCACTGGCAAAGTCGGTTACTCCAAGCCGAATCAAGGCAAACATCGATGTATTCGATTTTGAACTCTCTCAGCAGGAAATGTTTGAAATCGCATCGCTGAAGGGAGACAGAATAGGTCCAGACCCCGATACATGTGACTTCTAATACGGTATGGTTTGGAGTGAAATGCTCTCAAAACATATAAGATGAAAATGTAAAAAGTTACGGAGATAATTCATATTCTCCGTAACTTCTTACATAAACCACATTTGGGGTCAGACATCTTGAATAACCGGAAATCCTTAATGACCGGAAAACGGCCCTAAACATTTATTTGTTTTTCTGATGAAATTCCTTCCTTGTCTTAGCCATAGCTTCCGTAGCCCTATCGTGGGTTTCTATCAGCAGTGGGCTTTTGTGATATTGCACAATCTTGACTCCGACTGAGTTGTGCCTTTTCTTTTCCTCGATGCATTGAATAATCAAGTCTAGATTTGCCGACTTTGATGTTGGAGCCTTGTCAAAGTTCTCAACCTATTACATTCCTCTTCCTCAGCAGCTACGAGCTTTGCCTGATATTTCCATGTCGTTGAGGGGATATCCCAGTCTCAAACACTCGAATATCGCTTCGGTCGCTATTTGCCTGTATTTTTTGCTCACGTTCATAAGATACTGCAGAGCTGTTTGACCGCTAACCAAATATATAGTCGATAATTTTTCTTCCATAATTCTCCATTCTAATGATTTTTATGCAAAAACACCATAACCCAGTTGTGGCATTTCCACGACATTGCTTAACTTTATCTTCTTCATAACCAATATGTTTTAATGTTCGTTTATTCCATTTCTTCCATCTATTCCACAACTACTCTTCGTCTATACGCTCAATTTTGAATATGACTGGTCTTGTTCCGTCAGAACAACAGCATATCATTTCGTTTTCACGCTTCATCCACCCCTTCATGATTGAACCACCTTGCAGACCGGTGTATATATATCGTGAAATGGCATCCCATGCCTCAGAGCAATGTGGCATTTTCGGACCTCCAGCTACTGTGTTCGGGTCAGCGGATGTTCTGACGAGTGTATTCATTCCTCCATGCTAGAAATGGTCGTTCTCTTCGTCACGCTCAAAGATAAACTCATCGCCAACATTGTAGCATGGACACATTCCTGCTTTAGGGTCGGCGCAATACTTCTCCTGTAGTTCCGGATAGATTTTCTTGTCTATTACGGTCACTTTTACTTTATGCTTCATATTCTTTTAATTTATTTTAATCATTTGTACTTAAACACTTTAACCATATCTTTGTCGCCACCCACAAGCTGGCTGCATCTGTTCAACATTCCAGTGTCGGAGAAGCCGCATTTCTCCATGACTCTTCCCGATGCAGGATTTCCGGTGAAGTGGTCTGCCCAGATGTTCTCGAAATGCTTCTCGTCGATGCAGTAGTCGAGCATCAGCTTTAAGGCTTCGGTGCAGATGCCTTGGTTCCAAAATGGCTTTCCTACCCAGTAGCCCACCTCGCAGTCGTTTTCTCCGATAGGGATGTTGCTGGTTTCATGGGTGTAGTAGCCAATGCAGCCGATAGGCTCGTTAGTCTCTTTCAACACAATCGCCCATGTCGTGTCATTATGGAAGAATGTTCGGATTATCTCCCGACTTTCCTCTACTGACTTATGTGTTGGCCATCCTGCACGAGGTCCAACGTCAGGGTCGGAGGCGTACTTGAAGAGTGCTTCTGCATCAGATTCCTCCCAATAGCGAAGTAAAATTCTTTCTGTTTCCATCAGATTATTTCAATGAAAATCTCCGTTCTTTATTTTATTATCAATTCATTCAGTTTATCCTCTCTGATAATCTTTGGCTGAGCCTTGCCAGCGATAATGAGTATCTTCTTACCGTTGCGATAAATATGAAGCTGTCGTGAGCGAACCACGGCTGTCAACTCATCATCGTTCTGTATGGCTTGCCATATAGGATAATATATGCCGTCTGGTTCAAACAATTTCTTTTGAAGATGTGAACAGAGGTTTGTTGTATCAATAGTCATTAATTTCTTCTTTATCGTTTCATTAAATGTATTTCATTGCTTTTCATGTGCAAATACGTGATCAGCGCAATCTGTTTCACTTTAAAATCCCAACTCCACATCCTTGCCGAATGGTGCGAGCGAAAGCCCGGCCATCTTGAAATGTTGTTTCCCCCAAGGAATGCCTACAACCGTGATGCATAAAAGCAATCCAAAGAATATATGCATGAGGCAAGCCCACAATCCACCGAAAACCAGCCAGAGTAAATTCAGCGGAATGTGAACGCAACCTGTCGGACTATTCGATTCTCTTACTGTAGAGCCAAAAGGCCATAGGCAGAGCAAGCCTATCTTGAATGTCTGCAAAGCAAAGGGTATGCCAATAATAGTACATGCCAAAGCCAAACTACCTGTGAAATAGCCAATGGCTGCTTCCAGACCGCCAAAAATCCACCAAATGATGTTGCCGAGTATCTTCATCTTTTTTACCGTTATTTTCTTGAATAAGTATGCACCTTCAAGTTGTATGCACACAACAATATACTTTATATCTGATATAGAATGACTTATGCTGTTTGTTTAAATGTAAAGTTCGTTTGCCTTACGTTCTTTAAACGATTTTTTTAGCATTGTCTTGATGGCGAGGTGCATGACGGTACCTATCTTTCTTGCAGAGTTTGGGCACACTGAGATACACTTCATGCACGAAATACATTTCGCTTTGTCTGTCTTCTGAGCATCGTCAAATGTGATAGCACCCACAGGACAGGCCTTAGCACATGCTCCACAGTTGTTACACATTTTTCCTGACGTTGGAACGGGCCCTCCTATAGGCTCTTTGTAAGGAAAATTACCTGGGACAGCAAGTTTCGGTTTGATATGATTAAGTGTGATGGCATCAGCAATTTTTTCACCAAATGATATCAGCTGATCTTTATCCTCAGCATCAGGTCTTCCTGCACCATAATCTCTTACGATACTATGCTCTGCTACCGCAGCTATAGCTGCCACAACACAATAACCTGCATTGTTTGCTATGTCGCGCAATTCAAGCAAGGCATCGTCATAGGCTCTGTTACCATAAACAGCAATCACCACACACTTAGCTCCGTTGCTCTTTATTTTTCTTATTCTATTAACAGCAAGAGCTGGTATGCGCCCTCCAAACACAGGGGCTGCGATAACGGCAATGTCGTCTGGTTCAATTGTTGAAGACGCAATTCTTAGTTCTGGAACACACAATTCAATGTGCTCTATATCATCTACGCCAATGCCCTTGCATACGGCCTCTGTCACCTTCTTTGTTCCACCTGTAGGAGAAAAAGTAATTTGTTTAATTTTCATATATTGATAATTGTATGTTTCGTTTTATATAGTATCGTCTTGTATCACCCTTTGATAGCCTTTTAAAGGCTATACTAATAATAGTATATAGCTTAACGGTTTCAAGTAGGCATAGAAAACTGAAACAATGCGTTTGGGTGTAGCTCAGTACTTGCTTGAGATTACTGCAGTACTTGGCCCAAGTACTGTGAGCTTAGTCGTACCAATTAATATTTTCTTCGTAACTATCGAATTGCATCTCTTCGGTTACTCCTACTTTTTCAAGCGTTTTCAGTATGAAGGCTTGTTCAGAGGGCGGAAGAGCGCGAGTTCCACGTCGACGTTCAAAGTATGGATTACGGCTCCAATGGTTTATGCATATCGACATAAACTGTCTGTATTGGTTAGGGAACATACGCTTTTGAAAATTGGTGAAACCACGGGCGTATCTTACGGGTTGGTTGTTTCGATAGTAGGTGCAAGCTTCGTTCTTACTGCAGCGGTTCGGGTTAATCAGTTGCAGATACTCTTCTTGCTCCATCAGTATGGGGTATGCTATCTGATGCAAGCAAGTGGAGGCCAAAGGGCAGTCAACATGTTCACATACAGGGTAGCAGTCGGGCAGCGGTGTATATTCTTTCTTCGTCATAATAGTTTATCGGTTTTTGTTCATAAAATACTTTCTTTGTTGGTATCGTTTGAAAAACTAACGCAATGCAAATTTAAGCTTTTTCTTTTAAATAAACGTGGGTTGAAGCATATATGTTTTCAAATATGGTTCCCCTTTGATAGAACAAAAAAATGGCAGGTTAACCCTTCCATCCTTTATTATACTATTATATTAACGTGAGTTCGATGAAATATAAGTGTCTGAAAATTTGGTGATCAGACACAGATCTTTTGATAACTTCATTGTCAATACTCTTGGAGCTTTGGCTGCATATTGTTTCTTTCCTAAGAAACCAACAATTGCAGTCCAAAGGACAATAGATAGACAATTAACCTTATTCTAATTCGTCGAACTCACGTTATTTTACATTATTATATTTCTATCTATGCAAAAGCAGTGTATATTATAATAAAGATAGAAAGAAAGATGTTTTTGTGCTAAAATAAATGAATAAAACATCAATTAATGTCCAAGAGTTTTGTATCTTTGCTCAAAAATTGGACGTTTATGGCATGATGAAGATTTCATCGATTTTTATTATTTGATGCAGATAGGCTGCATAAATATGATATACCTTTGCAAAAAAATTGAGATTTATCTTAAACATAAACGTAGAAAAGGGTAAGATTATGAGTAAGAATAGAACAGATAATCCAAATATTGCTTCGGGCAAAATTGATGCCCTTGAAAAAGATGAAATTTTTGTCTTTGGTAGTAACCTTGCTGGTCGGCATCTTGGTGGTGCTGCAAAAGCGGCACACAACAGGTTTGGTGCTCAATGGGGCGTAGGTGTAGGATTGACAGGCCAAACCTATGCCATACCTACTATGCAAGGAGGTGTGGAAACGATAAAACCATATGTTGACCAATTTATAGAATATGCTAAGGAACATCAGGAGAGGAAGTTTCTCGTAACACGTATAGGTTGTGGCATAGCAGGTTTTAAAGATGAAGAGATAGCCCCGCTTTTTAAGAGGGCGGCAGCTGTTAGTAATATATATCTTCCGAAGCAGTTCTATGACATAATAGTTGCCCCTTATCTTAAACACTGTTTTTATTACGGCAAGGATGTAGCTGAGGATTGTGGAACCCAAGTCGGTCACCAGTATGAAGAGAGGTAACACACAATCATCCTGAAGGCATCAAGGTAGCACAGGCTACTGCCGCTGCTATTTTTATGGCAAGAACGAGACATACGAAAGAAGAAATGCGGTGTTATATCAGCGACACATTCGGCTATAACCTTGACAAAAGTTGTGATGACATTCGTCCTACATACGGGTTTGATGGCAGCTGTCAAGGCACGGTACCAGAGAGCATCATAGCCTTCCTCGATAGCAAGGATTATGAAGATGCTTTGCGCCTGTGCATCTCGTTAGGTGGTGATGCTGACACGATGGGAGCTATCACGGGAGCCATTGCAAGCAGCCTATTATAACAAGATGCCATATACTTTATATGAGTTCGGCACAAAGAAATTGCCTGAGGATATACTGCTTGTCATAAGAAATTTTAATAGAAAATATGAAGCAAAGGTGTCGTGTGCTTGGCGAAATGCAGAGCTTGATGTTGAGGAACTTGTAAGAAAAGTAAAATCGGGTAAAATATTTATTTAAGGCAAGAAAGGGAAGGAAAGAGAAGGTGGATGCTCTCAGCCTTCTCTCCTAAAGAACTTATGCTTCGTTTTCAGAAGATGTAAGTATTATTTGTATATATGTTTATCATGCGTTCTTTACTCTGTCAGCAATGATCTCTTCCATATTTTCCTTTGCCCAGTTGATGATGTTTTCTACTAAAGGTAGGAAAGAATGGGCACGAGGGGTAAGGCTATATTCGACACGTGGGGGAACTTCAGGAAATATTTCACGACTTACAAAACCATCCTCTTTGAGGGTGCGGAGCGTTTGTGTGAGAGACTTTTGTGATATGTCGGGAATCTGACGTTGTAGTTCCTTAAAACGCATAGGCTCCTTATGCTGTAGGTTATACAGCACAAGAAGCGACCATTTGTCACCTACACGCGCAAGGACGTTGCGGATAGGGCAATCGATGAATAATGCGTCTCTTATATCTTTGCTATTCTGTTCTTTTTTTTCGTTCATCATTTGTTTAATGGGATGATGTTAGCATCGTCCATGAAGTTGGTGATAGGCTTTGCCTCGTACTGAACGCACATCATTACCATCTCTTTGTCAGAGTTGTTGCGCAAAGCACGCACCCCTGCCGGAGAAACACGGATGATAGAGCCTTCGCTTACGGCTATTTTCTCGCCATCCACCTCATACTCGCCCTTGCCCGAGATAATTACATAAAGCTCTTCGTGGGTCTTGTGAGAGTGGAGGAAAGGTGCATCTTCACCAGCAGCAATGCGCTGCAGCGATGCTTCTGCACCCGTCATTCCGAGTTCCTGACCAAGGAATATTTTGCCTTCTACGTTCATCCAACCATTTAGGTTCTTGATTGCATAATTTTTCATAACTTAGTGTTGCTTTTATGTTTTATTGCAAAATTGCACTGCAAAGTTAATGATATACAGCGGATTATACAAGAAGGCACTTTTTATTGCCTCAGTTACCTATAGGTTAGTAATTTCCATATCAGATGCTTACAAATTTAATATTAATGTATTTTAACCATTGATTGTATACTGGTTTTTGCTTGTTCTTTATACAGTTTTTTTGGAAAGCCTGCAACATAAACCTAAACCTGATCTCAGTACACACACCCATGCCTATTGTGTTATTTACTATATGCTTAAATGTAAAAAAGTTACGGAGATAATTCATATTCTCCGTAACTTTTTACTTGAAACATTCATATAATTTATCTGTTGTTTTCACCCTATGTAGGAATATCTATTTACAAAATGCAGATCAGTCAATATCTATTAATTGGAAATGCTTGTTGAAGGTCAAATCAAATCCGTTTGTCAGTTCCACCTCGTATTCATTCTTGTTCATTTCAATCTTTTTCACCGATTGTCCTGCATAATTATCCTTCAAGTAGTTCTTGATGGCTTGCGGAATCAACAGAGCTGGCACGATTCCCTGTTTGCAGTCAATCTCTGTAAGATTTCCTTTTTTGTCGAATTCCAGCTTCGTGCCATTCTGCAGAACTACATCATAGCTTCTGCTGACAACTCCCGATTCAATCGTTGCAAGCATCACTTTCTGACCATTGAAATGATTATTGAGCAAGGTTTGGGCCTTGGCAGGAAGTGCATTTACAGAGATAGGCTTGTCGTTGCCCGCATTCGCCACCATATTGCATGAAACCATGCAGCAAATGGCAATCATCAATATTCGAAAAATTCTTTTCATAAGCTACAAATAAAATTTATAATACCTAAAAAGCGATGGGTGCTTAAACGCCATCATCTAAGAATTAGACGCAAATCGTGCCTGAAAGTTTAAAGAGAAATGTTCAATTCCGATGCACCATACGTGACCAACTGAATGCCAGTTATTTAACATAGGCTTGAACCGTACGAAAGCTGGGCTAAAATGTAAGGATTTTTATCTCTTTAATTATCTGATATGCAGTGCTTTTTTAGTCCTACTTTCCTACTTTTTTCAAGTATCTTTTTAAGCCCTTTTCTACGCCTTTCACTTTCCCACGCAAAAGTGTTTAAAGATGTTTCCTAACACCTCGTCGGTTTGTATCTCGCCCCCAGTTATTTGTGCTAGATGGTATAGACAACTGCGTAGGTCTTGGCTAACGAGGTCGGTGGGAAGATCGGTTTGTAGGCCTTCGAGCACGCGATTGATGTCATCGTTTGCCGATTGCAATGCCTTGAGGTGGCGAATGTTGCTTACAATGGCGTTTCCTGCCATGATGTCGGCATCGGGCAGAAGGAGGCTTAGCTGTGTTTTCAGTTGTTCAATGCCTTGCTTTGTTTTTGCCGAAATGTTTATTTGTGTAGCGTTTTCGGGTAGCGGGGTAATGGTGGTGGGTGTAGCCTTATCACACTTATTGACAATTACCAATAAGTGTTTATCTTGGCATAGTGGTAACACCTTGTTTGATAGTGCCTGGTATTGTTCGTTGGCACATGTGGCATCGAGCATGAGCAATATAATTTCGGCCTGTTTGATTTTTGCCAAACTACGTTCTATACCAATGCTTTCAATGGTGTCGGTAGTGTCGCGTATACCAGCTGTGTCGATGAAGCGGAATATCTTGCCATCAATGTTCACGGTGTCTTCAATCACGTCGCGTGTTGTGCCGTGAATGTCGCTTACAATAGCACGCTCTTCGCCCACCAAAAGGTTGAGGAGTGTTGATTTGCCTGCATTAGTTTCACCAATGATGACAGTAGGTATGCCGTTTTTAATGGCGTTGCCTATGCGAAACGACTGTATGAGGCGTTGTACCGTGTGTTGTATTTTTTGTGCCACATCGACGAGTTGTGTGCGGTCTGCAAACTCAAGCTCTTCGTGGTCGGAGAAGTCGAGCTCAAGTTCGATTAATGAGGTGAGGTGTAAGAGCTTATCGCGTAGATCAGACAGTTCTGTAGAAAAGGCTCCGCGCATTTGATTCATCGCCATTCGGTGCGATGCTGCAGAGTGTGAGGCAATAAGATCGGCAACGGCTTCGGCTTGTGAAAGGTCCATCTTCCCGTTTAAAAAGGCGCGTTGGGTGTATTCGCCAGGTTCAGCGGGGCGGCAACCATTGGCCACTAACAATTGCATAACCTGTTGAAGAATGTAGGTTGATGCGTGGCATGATATTTCAACTGATTGCTCGCCAGTATATGAATGGGGTGCATGAAAAATACTTACCAGCACTTGGTCGATAATGTCGCCCTGTGCTGTGACAATGTTTCCAAATGCAAGTGTATAAGGTTTGCGTTGGGCCAAGGTTTTACCATTTGCGCCGATGGGCATGAAGATGCGGTCGGTGATGGCGATAGCCTGCTCGCCTGAAACACGAATAATGCCGATGGCACCACCTGGAGCGGTAGCCACGGCACATATCGTATCTTTTGAAAGAATATTCATTTACAGTGTTCTTGTTTATTGCTGATATTGTTTGCTTTATATGCGATGCAATACCAGTTTTATTAAATCGTCAATATGGTTCTTGTAACCTGTATCGGCTTTGCCAGCCCTACGGTTTGCGATGACCATGCATGCTGTGGTGGCGTGGTGTCCCATCAGTTTTGCTAAACCAGCCAGAGCCGAACTCTCCATCTCGAAGTTGGTGATGCGATGGCCTTGATATTCGAAGTTTTCAATCTTTTCGTTCTGATTGGGGTCGGTCAATGGAATGCGCAATTGTCGGCCTTGCGGTCCGAAGAAGCCGCCACAGGCCACGGTTACACCTCTTACCATGTCGTCTTTTGCAATGCGTTCTACCATCTCTTCATCGGCATGAATAACGTAGGGTGCAGGCATACACATATTGCCACTCCAGCCTAAATGATTTAACAGCGCACGCTCGAAAGGAAGGTCGCATACGGCATTACGGCCTGCGTAGAAGTTGAGCAAGCCATCGAAGCCCACTGATATTTCTGAGCATATGAAGGTGCCTTCTGGTGTGAAGGGCTGCAGTCCGCCACAGGTACCTATGCGTACGATCTCAAGATGACGTAGCGTTTCTTTCTCCATACGAGTTTTGAAATCGATGTTTGCTAATGCATCTATTTCGTTCATCACGATATCTATGTTGTCGCATCCGATACCAGTTGAGATTACGGTTATGCGTTTACCCTCGAAGGTTCCTGTTACGGTGTGGAATTCGCGGCTTTCAACGTCGTATTCTATTTCTTCAAAATGTGAAGCTACTAACTTTACGCGTCCTGGGTCGCCAACCAATATGATTTTGTCGGCTAAGTGTTCGGGTGTTACATGTAGGTGGAAGATACTTCCGTCGGCATTTATAATTAGTTCCGACTCGGCGAAATACTTGTTCATAGGTTGTTCTTTTTTAGTTTAATGATTTTTCTTTATTTGCTGGTGCTATTTTCAGCTTTACGTATCTGTGTTTCGATATTTACGATATCCTTTATGGTTTGCTGCAAATTTTCTTCAGCTGTGGTGATACGTTGTGTCAATGTTTGTTTGCCATTGGCATCGGCGTTGTGATATTGCACACGCAGACTGTCGAGTGCTGTTTCTAACTCGGCTCTGAGCTTTATGAGCACTTGCCATTGTGGATATAGTTTCTGACCTGCAGCAGTGACAAAGTCGTTAGCTGATTGACATGTGTTGTGATCGTTTACAAAGAATGGAATAGCCGTAATGGCAGCGTTGGCCTTTGTGCCTTTCTTACGCAACGCATTGAGCTGAGCAAGAGCTGCTTTGCGTTTTTCAAGGTTGGGCCAAGTTGCGCTTATGCTTGAGAGCTTTGCTAAGTTTTGCATTTTTTCGTCATCGTATGCTTCTATCTGATAGTTGACACGTGTGCCCGATGTTTTGATGGTGTAGACACACGCTTTGCCTTCAGGTTGATTGCGAGTAGTGGCAAACCATGCAAAATTATGTATATCGTCAATACAGAAGAGGTAATCGTCAGAGAAAGAGTTGTAGGGTAGACCTACATTCTCGGCTTCAAGGAAGGTGCCTTCATCTGAATCGAAACGGGTGACGTAAATGTCGTATCCGCCCAATCCTTCTTCGCTTTTGGCAGCGAAATAAAGGGTCTCGCCGTCAGAGGTCATAAACGGATAGTTGATATGTTTATACTGTGTGCCAATGCCGTTTACCAGTTGTGGCTCGCCCCACTTGTTATTGAGCTTTTCGCGCATCATCATGTGCGAATTGCCCAAGGCGTCGTTTACAGCATAATAGCATTTGTTCTCAAAACCGTTGACGTAAAGATAGACACCAGGAAGAGATTGATCGTTGAAATAGGCGTTGTAAGCCATCGTCTTGCCTAAATCGTTAGGCTGTGGGATGGCGGTAAGTGCAGCGGCCTTATCGATCACTATGCTATCAATGACGAACAACTTTTGTGTGTTGTCCATCATCTCATCAAACAGCTGCTTTTGTGCTTGTGAAACACCTGGTAATGTGTTTTTTGCAGCCTTGGCTGTTTTACTGGTTTTGGGCGCCGTGCGCACTTGATGTTTTCTCTGTGCTGAAGCGGTTAGTGTACAGCAGAGCAAAATGGCGGTAATAAATGAATATCTTGTCATATCGTTTTGATTGCTATATTATGCAAAGATAGTGCAAATCGAGTGCAAAAGTTCAAGCTTGCTTGAAAATTTTGCTGAGATGCAGCCTGTCTTATGCAAAGATAGTGCAAATCGGACACACTACAAAACAATTCGATTTGTTTTTATTGACTAGATGGTGCCAATGTTATCATAAATAACAAAAAATCCCCCAAAGACCAGTGTGTGTGGACATAGTCTTTGGGGGAATATAAGATAAAAGGTTGGAGGCATGAGAAGCCTCGTACACACAAATTAATTTTTGAAACTGTGGATAGGGGCGGGGATGCGTCCTGCACGATTTACAAATTCGTGGCAGCTAAAGTTGTTAACTGGCATGATGGGTGCATGGCCTAACAGGCCGCCGAAATCGACATTATCGCCCACCTTCATTCCATAGGCAGGAATGAGACGTACAGCTGTGGTTTTTTGGTTTACCATACCAATGGCTGCCTCGTCGGCAATAATACCCGCAATAGTGTCGGCCGAGGTGTCGCCAGGAACGGCAATCATGTCGAGACCAACAGAACAAACACATGTCATAGCTTCAAGTTTCTCAATGGTTAGGGCACCAGCCTCAACAGCGTCAATCATGCCTTGATCTTCGCTTACAGGGATAAATGCACCACTTAATCCACCTACTGATGATGAAGCCATAATGCCGCCCTTCTTTACTTGATCGTTTAGCAAGGCAAGTGCAGCAGTAGTTCCTGGTGCGCCAGGGTGCTCGAGACCAATCTCTTTTAGAATGTCGGCAACACTATCGCCAATGGCGGGGGTGGGGGCTAACGAAAGGTCGATAATGCCGAAGGGCACATTCAATCGGCGTGAAGCCTCTTTTGCAACAAGCTGTCCTACGCGCGTAATCTTGAATGCAGTGCGTTTAATGGTTTCACACAATACCTCAAAACTCTCGCCATGAATATTCTGCAAAGCATGCTTTACTACGCCAGGACCACTTACACCAACGCTTACTACGGCATCGGCCTCTGTTACGCCATGGAAAGCACCTGCCATGAAGGGATTGTCGTCGGGGGCATTGCACAGTACCACCAGCTTGGCACAGCCTATAGAGGCATTGTCTTTTGTTGCTTCGGCGGTATCTTTCACTATTTGTCCCATCAAACGAACAGCATCCATGTTAATGCCCGTCTTTGTAGAACCAATATTTACCGAACTACAAATAAAATCGGTTTCGGCCATTGCCTGTGGTATTGATTTGATAAGTAGTTCGTCGCTATGTGTCATGCCCTTAGAAACCACAGCCGAATAGCCACCCAAAAAGTTTACGCCCACAGCCTTTGCCGCTTTGTCAAGGCAATGAGCTATCGTTACATAGTCGGCAGGAGTTTTGCATGCTTTACCGCCTACTAAAGCAATGGGGGTGATAGCGATACGCTTGTTGACGATGGGTATACCATATTCGTGCGCAATTTCTTCGCCCGTGGTTACTAGATCTTTTGCTAATGTTGTGATTTTATTATAAATGTTTGAACAGAGAACATCGAGGTTGCTGTCAACACAATCGAGCAATGAGATGCCCATCGTGATTGTGCGCACATCAAGATTTTCTTGTTCAATCATCTTGTTGGTTTCGATGACTTCCGATAAATTAATCATTGTCGTTGCTGTTTTAAGAGTTTTACGATAAAGAATTAAATGCGGTGCATCATGTTGAAAATCTCTTCACGCTGGCATTTCACTTGCACACCAATCTCTTTTCCTAAAGTTTCTAAGTCGGCTGACAACTGGTCAAACGAGTCGATGTGGGTGGTGTCGACAATCATCATCATGTTAAAATATTCTTGCACGATGGTTTGCGAGATGTCTAACACATTGATTTGCTTACTTGCCAAATAAGAGCACACTTTTGCAATAATGCCTACTACGTCTTTACCTACGACGGTGATAATGGTCTTGTTCATAAATGAAATGTTATGATATGTGTGTTAGAATAGTGAATAAAAGAAGAAGGTGCCAAACAGAAGGCATTGGTTTTTTAGGCCAATAGCCTTCTGTCTAGACACATTCACTATACAGAATATTTGTGTTTTTGTTGAGGGGTGGTGATGAAACAGATCATCAGCCACAGCAGAACAGCACAATGAGCTGTGCTGTAAAGATGCGCAAGAACATGCTCAACGGATAAACAGTAGAATAGCCGATGGCAGGAGCCTCGCGTGAGCAGATTGAGTTTGCGTATGCCAATGCTGGTGGATCGGTACAGGTACCAGCAATCATACCCATGATGGTGAAATAGTTGAATTTATACTTCAAACGAGCAATAACACCTATGATCAAGATGGGGATGATGGTGATAAGGAAGCCAGTAAACACATACATCAATCCGTCGCCCTGTACTACAGTTTCCCAGAAGTGAGCACCAGCCTTTACACCTACACTCGCTAAGAAGAGCACTAGACCTATCTCGCGCAACATCATATTGGCTGAGGTTGTGGTATAGGTGTTCAGTTTCATGCGGTGTCCGAAACGACCAATAAGAATGGCGATGATAAGCGGACCACCAGCAATACCTAACTTCATAGGAACAGGCATGCCTGGGATAGCGAAAGGTATGCTACCGAAGATGATACCAATGATGATACCAATAAAGATGGTGGCGATGTTTGGCGTATCAAGACGCTTTACCGAGTTACCCATCAATTCTGATATGCGGTTCACATTGTCTTCAGGACCTACAACGAGAATTTTATCGCCTACCTGGAAACGGTAGTTGCGTGAGGCAAATACGTCCATGCCCTGACGTGAAATGCGGGTCACAGTAACTCCGTAAACACTAGAGAAGTGCATCTTACCAAGCGTCTTACCATTCATTGATGAATTGGTAATGACAATGCGTCGAGATACCAGTGGCTGGGTGCTTTCGTCTTCTTGCCACGGTGTGTCAATCTCTGGACCAATGAAAGCCTGGATAGCTTCGGCGTCGGCTTCGGCACAAACAACCAAAACTTCGTCGCCCATCTCGAATTTGTCTTTGCTATTGGGTATTGTGAACTTACCCTCGTGCAAGAGACGTGAGAACACTACATCGCGGTTCAAAAATTCGTTAATCTGTGCAACAGTGCGACCTGCCAAATAGGTGTTGTTAACCTTGAGGTGCATCTGATGGGGTTTAGCTTGAGGGTTCTCAGCCTCTTCCTCTTTCAGCACTTCCTCCTCTTCTTCAAGCGAGGTGCGTGTGATAAAACGCACAGCAATGGTTGCACCGATAATGCCGAGTACGCCTAATGGATATGCACAAGCATAGCCAGAAGCAATCTGTGGCATAGTGCCATCGGCTGCCTTCCATACCGACTCAAGAGCCTCATTGGCAGCACCAAGGCCAGGGGTATTGGTAACAGCTCCGTACAATGTACCTACCATCATGGGGAGGTTGGTTTTGTCGTTAGTATCGAAGAATAGATAGTAGCATGCAAACATCACAGCTACGTTTAACAAAACAGTGGTGGTTGAAAGTAAGTTAAGCGTTACGCCACCCTTTTTGAAACTTTCGAAGAAACCAGGGCCTACTTGTAAACCGATACAAAACACGAACAAGATAAGTCCGAAATCTTGTATGAAACTTAAAATGTTTACAGGAGCTGTAAAGCCAATATGGCCAGCTACAATGCCTGTAAACAGAACAAAGGTAACGCCCAACGAAATGCCGCCAAGCTTAATCTTGCCTAACAAGATACCTATGGCAATTACCACGGCATAAAGCAAGGCAATGTGAGCGACAGAGTCGGTCGTTGTAAATAAATTAATAATCCAATCCATTGGTAAAGATTAATATGTGAATAAATGGTAAGTTGATAGTTATATTTTGATATATAGGTATAGAAGCATGTAGCATGCCTCTATACCTTATTATATTAATAACTACGAGCAATAATCACACGATGTTTAGCAGGTTTTCCTGATACCATATCGGTGCCAGGGGTCTGCTCAAACATGAACGGCACGCAACGAATGGTGGCCTGTGTCTCTTCTTTAATTCTTGCCTCGGTTTCGGCGGTGCCGTCCCAGTGGCAGAGGAAGAAACCGCCATCTTTAATGCGTTCTTTAAACTCGTCATAGTTGTCACATTCGTAGATGTGCTCGTCACGATATTTACGAGCTTTCTCGAAAATATTAGCTTGGATATCGTCGAGTAACTTCTCGACATGCTCTGCAATGCCTTCTAATGGCAAGGTTTCTTTTTCAAGCGTATCGCGACGCATCAACTCTACGGTACCGTTCTCGAGATCGCGTCCTCCCATAACAAGGCGTACAGGAACGCCCTTTAGTTCGTAATCAGCAAACTTAAATCCAGGACGCTTATTGTCTGCATCGTCATATTTTACGCTGATACCAGCCTTACGTAATTTTTCAATAACAGGCTGCATTGTTTCGGTGATAGCGCTCAACTGTTCGTCATTCTTTGAAATAGGAATGATAACTACCTGGATTGGAGCTAACTTTGGAGGCAACACAAGACCGTTATCGTCAGAGTGTGTCATAATGAGGGCACCAATCAGTCGGGTAGAAACGCCCCATGATGTAGCCCAAACATACTCGGGCTTGTTTTCTTTGTTAAGATAGGTTACGCCAAAGGCCTTTGCAAAATTCTGACCCAAGAAATGGCTGGTACCACTTTGTAGCGCTTTCCCGTCTTGCATCATTGCCTCAATTGTGTAGGTATCGAGAGCTCCTGCGAAACGCTCGGTTTCACTTTTTACGCCCTGAACTACGGGCACGGCCATAAACTTTTCTGCAAAGTCGGCGTAAACATGCAACATCTTCTGTGCTTCCTTTTCTGCTTCTTCTTTGGTTGCATGGGCTGTGTGACCTTCCTGCCAAAGAAATTCGGATGTGCGCAAGAAAGGACGGGTGCGCATCTCCCAACGCATCACATTACACCACTGGTTGCAAAGCAATGGCAGGTCACGCCATGAATGTATCCAGTTTTTATAGGTGTTCCAAATAATTGTTTCAGATGTTGGGCGAATAATAAGCTCTTCATCCAGTTTTGCTGTGGGGTCAACCTCAACACCACTTTTGTCTTCTTTAGCGCGCAGACGGTAATGAGTCACAACAGCACATTCTTTTGCAAAGCCTTCAACGTGTTCGGCTTCACGACTCAAGAACGACTTAGGGATAAGCATTGGGAAATAAGCGTTCTGTACCCCCGTTTCCTTAAACATGCGGTCGAGCTCATGTTGCATCTTCTCCCAAATTGCATAGCCGTAGGGTTTGATAATCATACAACCTCTTACTGCCGACTGCTCAGCTAAATCGGCTTTCACTACCAAATCGTTATACCACTGACTATAATTGTCAGCACGTTTGGTCAAATCTTTAAGTTCTTTTGCCATTTGATATATTTATTTCTTTCTTTGTCCTTATTATTCTGATATGTTGACGTCTTTCAACTATAACTACAACATATTGATAAATTATTTGCAAATTTACAAAAAAATGTTGGATTGCTTACAAGATTATAAAAAAACAATTAACTTTGCAATACAAATTACCTTCGTAGAGAAGAGAATTTGCTGATTTGGTAATTGTATATTGCAGAAATAACAATTGCTAGATTAATGAAAAAGAATTGAATTAGCATTTTTCGTTTAATTTAAATTGGTTTAAACTTATGAAAAAAATGAAATTGGCCACATTGGCAATGTGTTTGTTGGCTATTTTTAGTTGTAGCACAAAACAGGGCACAGGAGCCCTTATTGGAACTGGTGGTGGCGCTGTGTTAGGCGCTATTATTGGAAAACTGGCTGGAAATACGGCTGTAGGTGCTGCTATAGGTAGTGCTGTAGGTGCAGGAACAGGTGCCATTATTGGTCGTCATATGGATAAGGTGGCCGAGGAAGCTGCTAAGGTTGAAAATGCCAAGGTAGACAAGGTTACAGATACTAATGGCTTTGAAGCTGTGCGTGTGACATTTGATTCGGGTATTCTTTTTGCAACAAGTAGTTCAAAGCTGAATGAGACTTCAATAAACTCTTTAGCAAAGTTGTATAACATATTGAAGAATAACCAAGATTGCCACGTAGATATCTACGGACATACCGATAACCAAGGCTGGAAAAATAGCACTGCTGAGCAGAGCATTGCTAAGAACCAAACTCTTTCTGAGCAGCGTGCACAATCGGTAGCCAACTATTTGCGCAACCTCGGCATTACAAATGCTCAATTGCAGAAGGTAGCTGGTCAGGGTCAGTTAAATCCTGTTGCCGACAATAGCACAGCACAGGGCAGACAGATGAACCGCCGTGTAGAGATTTACCTCTATGCTAGCAAAGCAATGGTAGACGCTGCCAATGCTGGTACACTAAACTAAATAAATAGATTGCTGGACAACTATTTGTTTGGCATGAGTATTTGAACTGACAGGGGTCGGAGTATGGTATATGTGAGTATACATCCATACCAAGACCTCTGTTTTGTTTTGTAATAACATTATTTCGCTCACTATCATTAAGATATGGTGATTGGTGAAACACATTGTTAAAGATAAAGCATGATGATAAAATTGCTATTAAAAATATTGAAATGGGGCGTAGCTTTCTTCTTTTGCTCAACCATACTTGTTGTGGTTATGTATCGCTTTATACCTGTATATATAACGCCATTGATGGTGATACGGTGTTTTCAACAGGTTGGCAAGGGTGAGCATATTACGTGGCATCATCATTGGGTGCCGTTAGATAATATATCGCCACATCTGCCTGTAGCGGTGATGGCAAGTGAAGACCAACGCTTTTTAATTCATCATGGTTTCGATATAGATGCCATTGAAAAGGCGGCGCGGCATAATCGTAACCATACGAGCAGAAAAATGGGAGCCAGCACCATCTCTCAACAGACGGCTAAGAATGTGTTTCTATGGCCAGGAAGGAGTTGGACTCGTAAAGGCTTTGAGGTGTATTTTACCTCACTTATTGAATTAATGTGGAGCAAGCAACGCATTATGGAAGTCTATCTCAACTCGATAGAAATGGGTAATGGCATTTATGGTGCTGATGCTGTGGCAGAATATCATTTCTCGAAAACTGCTGCCGACTTGTCGCGCTCTGACTGTGCTTTAATTGCTGCAACGTTGCCAAATCCATTGAAATTTGATAGCTCTAATCCGAATGGTAAAATGCGAAACCGTCAGCATAAAATAGAACATGAGATGAAGTTTATTCCTACATTTCCTAAAGAGGGTGAAGATATTAACCCACATTCAGCTTCAGGAGGTGTTTACCGTAATATGAAGAAATAACATTTTTCTACCAAGTAACCATAAATAAAACTTCTTGTTAAACATTGATGCCCCTTGATAAGCTATGATAAATCTTCTTGATAAACTAAATGACAGTCAGCGTGATGCTGTTACCTATTGCGATGGTGCCCAACTGGTGATTGCTGGTGCAGGATCGGGTAAAACTCGTGTGCTGACTTATAAGATTGCGTATTTGTTGCAACAGCCTGATTTGCAGCTTATGCCATGGAATATTCTTGCACTTACGTTTACCAATAAGGCTGCTAAAGAAATGAAACAACGCGTAGGACAAATTGTGGGGCAAGACCTTGCTCACGCATTGTTTATGGGTACATTTCATTCAATTTTTGCTCGTATCTTGCGTCATGAGGCTACGCTGTTAGGATACACATCTCGCTTTACTATATATGACGATGCCGACTCACGTTCACTTATTTCAACCATTGTTAAAGAAATGGGCCTTTTTGACAAGGAATATAAGGCTGCGAACGTGTTACACCGCATAGGTATGGCTAAAAACCGCCTAATTACCGCTGACAAATATGCAAATGAAGGTTCTATCAGAACTTTGGATGCTCAACAACAAATGCCTGAATTGTATAAGGTGTACCGCATCTATGAGCAGCGTTGTAAGATGGCTAATGTCATGGATTTTGACGATTTGCTGGTGAATACTTGGACGTTGTTTAACCAGTTTCCGGAAGTTTGCTCAATGTATGCCGAACGTTTTAAATATATTTTGGTGGACGAGTATCAAGATACCAACTATGTTCAGCAATGTATCATTTACCAACTTGCCAGAGAACATAAGCGCATTTGTGTTGTAGGTGATGACGCACAAAGCATCTATGGTTTTAGAGGTGCCAATATTGATAATATATTGAGTTTTGAAAGACAATATGCTGGGGCAAGAATGTTTAAACTCGAGCGCAACTACCGTAGTACACAAACAATAGTAGAGGCTGCAAACAGTTTGATAGCGCACAATCAGCGACAAATTAGAAAAGATGTTTATAGCGAGAATAGCAAAGGCGAAAAACTGCAGTTATTTGAGGCATACTCTGACCGCTTGGAAGCTGTTCATGTGTGTGATACAATTAGTAAGCTAAAAAAGACGAGCCAAGAAGGGCTCTATTCTGATTATGCCATACTTTATCGTACTAATGCACAGAGTAGACTTTTTGAAGATGAATTGCGCAAAAGAGGAATTCCATATACTATTTATGGTGGTTTAAGCTTTTACCAACGAAAAGAGATAAAAGATATTATTTCATACTTTCGGGCAATTATCAATCCTGATGATGAAGAGGCACTAAAACGTATTATTAATTACCCTACACGTGGTATTGGATCTACTACAGTGCAGAAAATCGCAGTTACTGCCACTGAAAATGAAGTAAGTTTATGGGAAATTATCTCACAACCAGCAACATATAATCTTCCTGTAAATAAAGGAACAGCAACAAAATTGTTGGGGTTTGTAGCATTGGTTAACGAATTACGCAATAATTTGGAAAAACTCAATGCTGCAGAACTGGGTGAGATGGTTATTCGTGATTCGGGCATATATCGTGAAATATTTGCTGATAATTCACCTGAAGGATTGGCGCGTCAAGAAAATATTGAAGAGCTAATTAACGAACTTCAAGCCTTTGTTGATGATAGAATGGAGGAGGACAACCATTCGGGCGTGGGCTTAATCGATTTCTTGCAGGAAGTGTCGCTGTTATCGGATGTAGAACATAATGCAGATAATGAAGACCAAAACGAAAAAGGAGCAGTTTCGCTCATGACCATTCATGCAGCAAAAGGTCTTGAGTTTCCTGTTGTTTTTATTGTCGGATTGGAGGAAAATATATTCCCTAGCTTGCGATCATGTGATAGCCAGCGCCTTTTAGAGGAGGAACGACGTTTGTTGTATGTTGCTATTACTCGAGCAGAACAGAATTGTTACTTATCGTGTGCCAAAACGCGCTATCGGTTTGGAAAGACCGAATACGACCCACCAAGCCGTTTCTTAAAAGATATTGATCCACACTATATTCAGCATGTAATGCAAAATATAGATGAAGCGCAATTTGGCGATAATTGGAATAAGTTTCGTTCAAAGAGTTTTAGCGGTCGTACATCCTTTAGTAGAGAGACAAATCGTTCTGACAATAAAAGTGATAATAAATTTACTTTGAAACGAGAGAATACTCACTCTGTTAGAAATAGTGTTAATGATCAATCTCTTTATACAAAGGACATTAGTGGTGGCTCTTTTAAGAAGATGTCAACTCAAATAAGCCCCAAAACAAATAATGCGACTTCAGCAAGAACATCTTCTACAATGACTTCGGCAGGCACATTGTCACAGGGTACCATCATCGAACATCAACGTTTTGGTCGTGGTAAAGTTCAAAGCATTGAAGGCTCTGGAGAAAATCTGAAGGTTACAGTAAGGTTTGAAAGTGGAGTAGGCACTAAACAGCTGTTGGTGAAGTTTGCTCGATTTACGATCGTAAAATCATAGCCATCATTCCGTTCTGAATGCATTTGTAAATTTGAAAATAGAATTCAACATTAAGATATACACATAACCATAATATGGCAGAAACTAAAAAAACTCGGAAACCACTGTCTACACCAATTGACAGCACTTACGGACATCTACAGCCGCAGGCTTTAGATATTGAGAAGGTAGTGTTGGGCGCCTTGATGATTGATAAGGACGCTTTCTCTGTAATATCCGAAATTATACGCCCCGAAACTTTTTATGATCCAAAGCATCAGAAAATATACAATGCCGTGCAGACGCTCAATATGAACGAGCATCCTGTAGACATTATGACGGTAACTGACCAATTAAAGAAAGAAGGAACTCTTGATGCTGTAGGCGGAGCTGCGTATATCGTAGAGTTGAGTTCAAACGTAGCTTCATCGGCTAATATTGAATATCATGCTCGTATATTGGCTCAGAAGTTTCTGGCTCGTCAGCTTATTTCTTTTGCAAGTGTTATTGAAACGAAAGCCTTTGATGAAACGATTGATGTTGAAGAGCTAATGCAAGAGGCTGAGGGAAGTTTGTTTGAACTGTCGCAACGCAATATGAAGAAAGACTATGTTCAAGTTGACCCTGTTATTACCCGAGCAATGGAAATTCTTAAAAATGCGTCGAAGAATGATGGTGGACTCACGGGTGTGCCAACAGGTTATATGAAACTGGACGAAAAAACCAGCGGATGGCAAAGTTCTGACCTTGTGATCATTGCTGGACGTCCTGCCATGGGTAAAACTTCATTCGCTCTTTCTCTTGCCAAAAATATTGCAGTTGATTATCATGAGCCTATAGCGTTTTTCTCTCTTGAGATGAATAATGTGCAGCTTGTGAACCGCTTGATTTCAAACGTGTGTGAAATTCCGGGTAATAAAATGTTGAATGGCCAGCTTTCACCTGATGAATGGGACCGCTTGGACAAACGCATCGGTAAACTGCAAGGTGCACCTCTTTATATTGACGACACTCCAGGTCTTTCTATTTTCGAGCTACGTACCAAAGCACGTCGATTGGTTAAAGAAAAAGGTGTAAAGATTATTATGATTGACTACCTTCAGTTGATGAACGCTAATGGTATGAAATTCGGTAGCCGTCAGGAAGAGGTGTCAAAAATTTCTCAGTCGTTAAAGGGTTTGGCAAAAGAACTAGATATTCCTATCTTGGCATTGTCACAGTTAAGCCGTGCTGTTGAAACTCGAGAAGGATTGGAAGGAAAGCGTCCGCAGTTAAGTGACCTTCGTGAGTCGGGAGCTATCGAGCAAGATGCCGACATGGTTTTGTTTGTGCACCGTCCTGAGTATTACCATATCCTTACCGATGATAAAGGTAACGACCTACATGGTAAAGCACAAATTATTATTGCCAAACACCGTAAAGGTGCTGTGGGTGAGGTATTGCTTACCTTTAAGGGTGAATATACACGTTTCCAAGATCCTGAAAAGGAGACAGATGAAAAAGACTCTGATCCATTTGTAGATGGATTGATAAGTAGCAAACTGAATAGTGATGCCCACGATGTGCCCCCAATGGATGCACCATTTGGTGCTGATATATCATCGTATATGAACTCAGATGCCCCCTTTTAGTAAACATTAAAATATTTAAGCGGTAAAAAATGTTGCATTATTTAAAAATAGACACGTAAAAGCCGCTAAAAAGAGAAATATGTAAGTATTATTGCTAAATTTATGATAAATCATTTGTTTCTGTCATATTTTTTATTACCTTTGCAATGTGAACGTAAATATGAAACAAAAGGTAAAAGTGATGATAGCATATAACTATAATATGAATAATGCGCTATTCCTATCTGCTCTAGCACTATGCTTGGGTGAGATAGGGTCATGATTATAACACACGATATTGATACGAGCCTTTCTCACTGAAAATGTGTGAAAGGCTCTTTCATTAATCAGTTTTTTTTATCAACATATTCTATAAAAGAACATATGTTTAGCAAGACAATTCTTTAGCAAATACTTAAAATATTATCATACGATGAGCGAGAGATTATTTATTTTTGACACAACCCTCCGAGATGGCGAACAGGTTCCTGGTTGCCAATTAAATACTGTTGAGAAGATACAAGTGGCCAAACAGTTGGAGCATTTGGGAGTAGACGTAATTGAGGCTGGATTTCCCATTTCTAGTCCTGGCGATTTTAATTCGGTCATTGAGATAAGTAAGGCCGTTACATGGCCCACTATCTGTGCGCTCACTCGCGCAGTAGAGAAAGACATTGATGTGGCTGCTGAGTCGTTACAGTATGCCAAGCATAAACGAATTCATACGGGTATTGGCACTAGCGATAGCCATATTAAATTTAAGTTTAACTCTACGCGCGATGAAATTCTTGAGCGTGCTGTCGCTGCTGTTAAATATGCAAAACGTTATGTTGAAGATGTTGAGTTTTATGCTGAAGATGCAGGACGTACTGATAATGAATATTTAGCTCAAGTGGTGCAAGCAGTAATAAAGGCTGGTGCCACTGTTGTAAATATACCCGACACTACAGGTTATTGTTTACCAGCCGAATACGGTGACAAGATTAAATATCTTGTTGAACATGTTGATAATATAGATAAAGCCATAATATCTACTCATTGTCATAACGATTTGGGTATGGCAACAGCCAACACACTAAGTGGCGTGTTGAATGGTGCCCGCCAGGTTGAAGTAACAATTAATGGTATTGGTGAACGTGCTGGTAACACCTCGCTTGAAGAGATTGCAATGATATTGAAGTGTCATAAGCATCTTGATATCGATACAAACATTAATACCTCTAAAATATATCCTACCAGCCGAATGGTTAGTTCGCTGATGAATATGCCTGTACAGCCTAATAAGGCCATTGTAGGCAGAAACGCTTTTGCTCATTCAAGCGGAATACATCAAGATGGCGTGCTGAAAAATGTACAGACTTATGAAATTATGAATCCTAAGGACGTTGGATTGGATGACAACTCAATCGTTCTTACAGCTCGTTCAGGTCGTGCAGCCCTAAAATATCGTCTTCATGTATTGGGCGTTAATGTTGATGATGAAACAAAACTTGACAAACTGTATCAAAAATTCTTACGTATAGCCGATCAAAAGAAAGAAGTAAATGATGACGATATCTTAATGCTGGCTGGTGCTGATACTGCTGAAGCCCATGCTGTTAAGCTCGATTTCCTTCAGGTTACAACAGGTATGGGTGTGCGTAGCGTTGCAAGCATCGGTCTAGATATTTCTGGCCAAAAATTTGAAGAGGCATCTACAGGTAATGGTCCTGTAGATGCTGCCATTAAGGCATTGAAGAAAATTATTCAAAAGCAAATGGTGCTGAAAGAGTTTACAATTCAAGCTATCTCAAAAGGAAGTGACGATGTAGGTAAGGTGCATATGCAGGTTGAGTATGATGGAAATGTCTACTATGGCTTTGGTGCAAATACTGATATTGTGACGGCTTCAGTAGATGCTTATATCGATTGTATAAATAAGTTTAAGGTGAAATAGAATTATAGAACACAATAAAATCATAGATAGGATGAATACATTATTTGATAAAATTTGGGATGCCCACGTTGTGCAGAAGGTTGAGGACGGCCCCACGCAACTTTATATAGACAGGCTTTACTGCCATGAAGTAACCAGCCCGCAGGCTTTTGCCGGACTGCGTGCCAGAGGTATTAAATGTTTCCGTCCGGAAAAGATATTCTGTATGCCCGACCACAATACGCCGACGCACGATCAGGATAAACCGATCGAGGATGCTGTTTCGAAGATGCAGGTGGATACGCTGGCTAAGAATGCGAAAGATTTCGGTCTGGAGCATTTCGGCATGATGAATAAGAAAAACGGCATTATCCATGTGGTGGGTCCGGAACGCGGACTGACTTTGCCGGGTATGACGATTGTGTGCGGTGATTCGCATACTTCTACTCATGGCGCCATGGGAGCGGTGGCTTTCGGCATCGGCACAAGCGAGGTGGAGATGGTGCTGGCTTCGCAGTGTATCCTTCAGACGCGTCCCAAAACGATGCGTATTACGGTGGACGGCCGGCTGGGCAAGGGCGTCACTGCCAAGGATATGGCGCTCTATATGATGTCCAAAATGACAACCAGCGGTGCTACGGGCTACTTTGTGGAGTATGCCGGAGAGGCTGTGCGCAGTCTGTCTATGGAAGGACGCCTCACTTTGTGTAATCTCAGTATAGAGATGGGTGCGCGCGGCGGTATGGTGGCTCCGGACGAAACCACCTTTGCATACATCAAGGGACGTGAGTACGCTCCGAAAGGGGAAGAATGGGACAAGGCGCTGGCATATTGGAAAACGTTGAAAAGTGAGGAGGATGCCGTCTTCGATAAGGAGGTGCGCTTTGATGCCGCTGATATCGAGCCGATGATTACCTACGGCACCAATCCGGGTATGGGCATGGGCATCACGCAGCACATTCCCACTACCGAGGAGATGGGAGAGGCAGCCAAAGCGTCTTTTATGAAGTCTATGGATTATATGGGATTCCGTCCGGGTGATTCGCTGCTGGGCAAGAAGATTGACTATGTTTTTCTGGGTGCTTGCACCAACGGCCGTATCGAGGATTTTCGTGCGTTTGCCTCTATTGTGAAGGGGCGCAGGAAAGCTGCGGATGTGGTGGCTTGGCTGGTTCCCGGTTCATGGCTGGTGGATGCGCAGATACGAGGGGCTGGATAAGGTGTTGGAAGAAGCGGGATTCGCTATCCGACAGCCGGGATGTTCGGCATGCTTGGCGATGAATGATGATAAGGTGCCTGCCGGGAAATATGCGGTGTCCACCAGTAACCGTAACTTTGAAGGGCGTCAGGGACCGGGTGCACGTACTTTGCTTGCCAGTCCGCTGGTGGCTGCTGCTGCGGCGGTGACGGGGGTGATTACGGATCCGAGAGATTTTATCTAAATTAAGGTTCACGACAGAGGATGCATAGTGCCACAGATTTTTTAGACAGAAGAACAGAAGAATAAAAAAAACAATATAAGAGGAGAAAGCTCTGTGCTCTCTATGGTGAACAAAGAACAATCTAATAACAGCAACAATGAAACAAAAATTCAATATTATCAACAGCACTTGTGTACCTCTTCCTTTGGAGAATGTAGATACCGACCAGATTATACCGGCTCGTTTCTTGAAGGCGACCACACGCGACGAGAAGTTTTTTGGAGATAACTTATTCCGCGATTGGCGTTATAACCCCGACGGAACTGTAAACGAAAAGTTCGTACTGAACGACCCTACTTACAGCGGCCAGATATTGGTAGCCGGAAAGAACTTCGGTAGCGGTTCCAGTCGTGAACATGCGGCTTGGGCTATCGCCGGATATGGCTTTAGAGTAGTGGTATCGAGCTTCTTTGCCGATATCCATAAAAACAATGAGCTGAATAACTTCGTGCTTCCGGTAGTGGTGA
>OHEU01000255.1_pt1 | contig 34415 bp, 26 predicted proteins | sample 1567341 | NCBI WGS metagenome assembly OHEU01 (sample SAMEA3879524, study PRJEB24766) | human gut metagenome | biome: human-associated habitat; feature: feces | place: USA | collected 1985/1987 | reverse complement strand
TCAAAGTATGCAGAGGGGGAACGGCGGTAGGGGAAACACGTGAGGAAGGGGGAATATTAAATTTAATACGCGCCGTTCACTTTGAAAAAGGACTAATATGCAAGAAAACACAACGCTTAAAACACACGATTTCTTCTACGAATTGCCCGAAGAACTCATCGCGCAAACACCAATCGAACCTCGCGACCACTCGCGACTTTTGGTGTACAATCGTCAAACGGACGAGATTCAACACAAGCATTTTTACGACTTGCCGTCTTTCCTCAAAAAAGGTGATTTGCTCGTCATAAACAACACGAGGGTTATCCCCGCGCGCATTTTCGGACATATCGAAAATCACGAAAGCGTGCTCGAAGTTTTGCTTTTGAAACGCAAAGACTACACGCACTGGGAAACCATAATGAAGCCTGCAAGAAAGGCTCGACTCGGCTCTGTTATCCACTTTTGCGACGAACTCAGCGCAGTCGTTACGGAGATAGGCGAGTACGGCGCGCGCACGATAGAGTTTAAGTTTGACGGCGTGTTCGAGGACATTCTCGACAGAGTGGGCAATATGCCGCTTCCGCCGTACATAAAAGAGAAGTTGCAGGACAAGGAAAGATACCAGACCGTCTACAGCAAAATCGAAGGCTCTGCCGCCGCACCGACCGCAGGACTTCATTTTACGCCCGAACTTATGCAAAAAATAAGGGATATGGGCGTTGATTTCGCAACCGTGCTTTTGCATATCGGTTTGGGTACGTTCAGACCCGTCAAAGAGGACAATATACTCGAACACGAAATGCACACCGAGTATTACGAAATCGACGAGGAAAACGCCGAAAAAATCAATTCTGCGATACGAGAGGGAAGAAGGGTCATATGCGTGGGAACGACGAGCGTGCGCACGCTCGAAACCGTTGCCGACGAAAACGGCTACGTCCGCGCCCAAAAAGGCGACACGAGCATTTTCATATACCCCGGATACAAATTTAAGTGCGTAAAAGGGCTTATAACGAATTTCCACTTGCCCGAAAGCACGCTGATTATGCTCGTATCGGCGTTTGTAGGCAGAGAAAAAACACTCGAAATATACAACGAAGCCGTAAAACAAAGATATAGATTTTTCTCGTTCGGCGACGCTTCGTTTTTTGAATAAAGGAACATCGAAAAACCTATGAGATTTGAAGTTATACACGAAGACAAAAAGACCGGCGCACGAGTCGGAAAACTCTACACCGAACACGGCGTTATCGATACGCCTTGCTTTATGCCCGTCGGAACGAAAGCCACGGTAAAAGGACTTTCACCCGAAGAAGTGCACGCAACCGGCGCGCAAATTTTGTTGTCGAATACGTACCACTTGTATTTGCGCCCGGGTCACGAACTCATCGAAAAGGCGGGCGGTTTGCACAAGTTTATGAACTGGGACGGCGCAATCTTGACGGACAGCGGCGGATTTCAGGTTTTCTCGCTTTCTTCCTTGCGTAAAATCACGGACGACGGCGCGGAATTCAACAGTTTTATCGATGGCAGCAAACACTTTTTCTCGCCCGAAAAATCTATGGAAGTGCAGAAGGCTCTCGGAAGCGATATAGTTATGGCTTTTGACGAGTGCACGCCGCCCGACATAACGCACGACAAGGCGCGCGACGCTATGGAAAGAACGCTAAAATGGTTGGATAGATGCTCGAAAGTTGCGCTTAAACCGCACCAAACACTGTTCCCGATAGTGCAAGGAAACATCTTTGCGGATTTGAGAAAAGAGAGTGCCGAGCGCACCGTTCCGTACGCAAAATGCGGCATTGCGATAGGCGGTTTGAGCGTCGGCGAAAGTGCGGAAAAAATGTACGAAATGCTCGACGTTTTGCAACCGATTTTGCCCAAGGACCAACCGCATTATCTTATGGGCGTCGGTACGGCGGATTACATAGTTGAGGGCGTTGCAAGAGGCGTGGATATGTTCGACTGCGTGCTTCCCACGCGTATCGCTCGCAACGGCACGGCAATGGTGAAGGAAGGATTTATGACAATACGCAACGCGCCGTATGCAGAGGACTTTACGCCAATCGACCCCGACTGCGACTGCTACGCTTGCAAGAATTATACGAGGGCGTATATCCGCCACCTCATAAAGAGCGACGAGATTATGGGCGGACGTCTTTTGTCAATCCACAATATCCGCTTCCTCGAAAGGCTCGCAGCCGACATTCGTCAAGCCATTACGGAAGACAGATACGACGAGTTCAGAAAAGAATTTATGGCGCAATATCAGGGCTAAATGGCAATAAAATATTAAAACGGCTTTAATAATGCCACAAAATGTACGATTTTTGTTGCAAAACGGTCTGACATCGTGTAACATTGAAAATATCAAAATAGAAATACCTTATAGGTGAATAAAGGAGCAAATATGTTAAATTCTTTGATTCTCGCAGCAGAAGAAACAGCCAAAAATAAAAACGGCTGGATTATGTATGTTGTTATCGGCGTCGTGCTTGTGCTTATGATCGTTCTTACGATCGTTCCTCAAAAGAAACGTCAAAAAGAACAACAAAATATGATGAACAGTCTTTGCGTAGGCACAAAACTTATGACCGTCGGCGGCATCGTCGGCAAGATCACCCAAGTCAACGCAGACAACACGCTCATCGTCAACGTCGGCACGGAGGCCAACCCCACTTTGATCGTCATCGACAAGAAAGCAGTCGGTTACGTTCTTGAAAAAGTTGCCGCACCCGCACCGGAAACCGCACCCGTAGCACCTGCAACCGAGGAAGTGAAAGTCGAAGAAAAGGTTGAAGAAACCGTCTGCGACAACAACTGCGACGCTTGCGCGGAAAAGGCAGATTGCGACAAAGCAGTCAGCGGCGAAGTCGTTGAAAACGGCGAAGAAAACAAATAATCGGCAAACAACGAAAAAAAGCACGCGTGAGCGTGCTTTTTTGTTGCACAATTTTGCAACATTTTGCAAAATTGTGCAGTGATATTGCGCCCATAGCGTGCATTTGCGTTCGTTCTCTACATAAAGTTTATGATGCGCAACTTTAATTAAAGTTTCCCCTTTCCTCAGGTGTTTCCCCCACCGTCGTTCCCCCTCTGCATTCTTTGAGGGAACTCACGACGTCCGCTCCGCGTGGGGCAACACTCGGTGCTCGCATAGATAGGGGCATTTCACTTATTATGCCACTTCGACTGCGTGGCGGCTTCGCAACAGAATGCCACGCATTCTCGTACAAAACGTCGTGCTTCGACGCTCGCTTTTCTCGCCGCCTTGCGGCTCGTGTTACGTCTTCGAAAGAGCAGAGTAGTAGTATAAGAACGCTTCGAATAAGTAAACGTTTGTCCGCTCGCGTGCAATGTACGCCCTCACCAAGCAAGCACTCGCACGGAATTTCGGTTTGAGTTTTTGCCCGTCTTATTTTGAGAGTAAAGAGGGCTTGCGCGGTTAGTGATTGCGAGAACAAATGCGGTGTCAAGCAATAAACTTTGTTTTTTGCTTTCACCGCAACACCGTTTGAGCAACGCTTCGCGGACGGCGGTTTTTATCTAGTCTTCGAAGTCGCACATTCCGTGTACGAGTAGTCTTCGAATAAGTTTCGGATTAAGGCTTCGCCTTCCACAATTATTAATTATTCATTATTAATTATTAATTCAAAATCACCTATGTTTTTTCAAGAAAACATATAAATAACCCGTCTTGAAATTCACGCTTATGCGTGATATAATAAATCTATGAAAACTCGAATTTATATGACAAAAATGCACCAGCAGTGGACGTACGGCGAAAGGGAAGACCTGTTTCCTTATCTTGACGGCGAGAACGACGAGATATTCGAGTATGCGGTGGAAAATCACGATTTCGCCATTATCCTCAAAAACGATATGACTTACGACGTCGTGGACACCGAAGAAGAAGCACTCGAAAAAATCGCGTATATCTATCGAAATTACGCAGTTGTCAAAAACGACGGCGACAAGTGCTATATTGTTCGCGAAAACACAGACAAACGCTACAAAACGCCGGCAGAGGCACAGGCGGACGGCGAGTTCGATTACGTTTACGTCCCAAAAGATATGTATTTTCTTTCGAAATACGGCAAGATTATAGCCGTGGGTAATTCCGAGGACGAAATGCGCGAGAAAATGTACGAGCATTACAGGGCAAAATACACTTATTTGTATTAATTGAGTATAATTTGCGCATTGCGGTAACGCCTTTGATATGCGAAATGGTACAAAAAAGCACACTTTGCAGTGTGCTTTTTTCATATCGATTTTAATCCGTAAACTCGATTATGCAAGAGTTGCGGTTTTGAGTTCGTAATTCATATAGAAAGTTTTGCCGTCTTTTTTGAAAGGTTCTTCGATTTTGACGAGGACGTGTTTCATTGCCCAACCGTTGATGAGAACGTCGCTTTCGGCATAGTAGAGAGTTTGCGAAATGCCTGCGACTTGGGTTGTGCGAGAAATGTCCGTTTTGTAACATACGATACCTTCTGCGGCGTATTTTTCATTGCTTTCGGTGAAAGCGGTTTTGACTTTCGTTTTGCCGTTCACTTTTGCGGTGAGGCTTACGGAACTCGCTTCGGTTGCCGAAACCAAAGGCATTGAAAATCCGAACGAAAGTGAATCGCTGAACGTGGTGATTGTGCGCAACGATTGATGGAACTCGTTGTTGTCGTAATAGGTTGCGCTTTCCGCTTCGACTGTGCCTTCGCTCTTTTCGCCGTTTACGGTGCGAGTGTAGGAATACTTCTTGCCGTCGTACGAGCCGAACACGCGCAAAGTTTCGTTTTCACCGTCTTTTTGCACTCTGTAAGAGTAGGCTGGGACCATATAACTCGAACCGTTGATGAGGTTGAAGTAGCAACCCGTGTCGTAGGTTTGAGTGCCGACCGTGAGCAAGCCTTTGACCAAAACGCCCGCGGAAAGATTTTCGAGTTTGGTGTCCGCAGAGCCGAAGTCGGAAATCGACGAGCCGTTCGAGTACGCTTTGAGCGTCACGGCGTAGGTGCCGTCGTAGCCCTCTACTTTGTTGCCGTCCGAGTCTTTTGCAAAAACGTCGTATACGAACGTTTCGTTGTTGTGGTCGCTCAAAATGTTGCGCAACTGACCTTGCGTGGTCGCGGTGTTGTTGCAGGCCGTCATAGAGAGGCATGCGATAACTGCGATAAGCATTACGGATATTGTGAGAATAACTTTTTTCATAATGTGTTTATTATAACATAAAAATATATTCTCGCAATAAAAAACGCCTTGTTTTTCGCAAGTTAAGCCGAAAAATCGATTGAAACAAATAAAAATTGTTAATTTTTATTTGTTTAACCTATGGGATTGAAACGGTACATCAAAAGTGATATACTCAAATTATGAAAATCATCACTTCAAACACGTCCAAAGGCGCATATCTCGGCGTTGTCGGGATTCTTGCCAAAAATATGGACGGAACTTCACAAAACATTGTCATTGCGCCCGACAGATTCACCGCTTCGGTGGAAAGGGGGCTTATTTCCGCATTGGGTATCGAAAGCACGTTCGGCATAGAGGTTATGTCGTTTACGAGGCTTGCGAGCAAACTCATAGGCAGCGACATCAAAAAATGCCTTACGCCCGAAGGTTCGGTTATGCTGATAGGCAAGGTTATCGCCGACAATCGCGACAAACTTTGCTACTATCAAAAAGTCGCGCTTCAAGAGGGATTTGCAAGTGAACTTTACGCTGCGCTTACCGCCGTCAGAAACAGCGGCATATCCTCGCAAGACTTGCTCGAATCATCTAAACAGGCGAACGTTTCACTGCAAATGAAAGCAAAGGACCTTGCGCTCATATACGACGGATACCTTGCCGCGCTCGAAGGCAAGCACAGCGATTCGTCAACGAGACTTTACGCTCTTGCCGAGTTTTTGAAAAATAATCCGAGTGCGATTGCTTCGACCAACTTTTACATCACGGACATATACGATTTTTCCGCGCCAGAACTCGAAATTATCAAGAGTATCGCAAACAACGCGCTGTCGCTGACCGTCGGCATAACGAGCGGATATTCGAACCCCAACAAGCGCATATATCCCGACCGCGTGGCAAAGAAACTTGCCTCGCTTTGCGAGGGCAGAGTGCAGATTGAAAGAAATGACGAAAACTTACCCGATTCGGTTGACGCCATTTCAAAAAAACTGTTTTCTTACATATCCACGAGCGCGGACGACAAAGCCGAAAATAACGGCAAAGTCAAGTTGCGTTCGGCAAAGGACAGAAGCGATGAAGTTATGCGCCTCGCTCTCGACGTGGCAAAAGGCGTGAGAGAGGGCAGACGTTACAAGGATTTCGAGGTGTACGCAAGCGATTTGGACGCGTACGGACAAGAGATAAAATCCACGTTTGCACGCTACGAAATACCGTACTTTATAGACAAAAAAGAGTTGCTTTCCGAGCAAGCGAAAGCGAGATTCGTATTGCAAGCAATCGCTTGTTATCGCACCGATTTCAGACTCGGCGAAGTGTGCGACTTCATAAAAAATCCGCTGTTTTCAATCTATTCGCGATACGGCGAAGATGGTGCGTATCTTTTCGAAAACTACTGCCTAAAATACAATGTGCGCTTCGTTCCGACCTCGACGGACGATTGCTTCAAGAAGCACGATGAAAGGAAGGTATTTAACGCTAAAGAGCAAAAAAGCGGTTTTATATATGCGAATATCGACGATAAAGTCGAGATTTTGGACAATACCGTGGAAAACGTCATTCCCGAGGCGGTGCGAAAAGAGGTCGTAAATATACTTACGCCCGAACGCTTTAAGGGAAACAAGGACATAAGGGCTTTTGTTAAATTGACGAGAGAATTGCTCGAAAAAATCGACCCTTGCCATGTTAAGTACGTCGATAAAATTGCGAGCCAAAGCGAGTATTTCAGAAAGTGCGCAGAGCAAGTCAATTCAAAACTCGAAGCGGTGCTCGTCGAGATAGAAGAAGTGCTTGACGAACAATCGGATATAAACAAATTCGAGAGCGTGTTCAAGTCGATGATAAAGACGCTGAAAATCGCACTTGTGCCGACCTATCTCGATTGCGTGTTCATAGGCGACGGCGAGTCGAGATTTGCGGGAAACGGCGATATATACGTTCTTGGCGCAAACAGCGGAAAACTGCCTTCGCAAAGCGGCGGCGGTGTGGTGCTTACCGACAAGGACGAGCAAATGCTTTCTGCGCTCGGCGTCGAGATTACGCCTTGCGAACGACAAAAGGCACTCGACGGTATGTACGCCGTCTGCGACCTTATGAAAAAACCGCAGGGCAGACTCGTGGTGAGTTATCCCGACAGCGGCGACGGCGGCGCGCTCAGACCCTCTACCGTCGTATTCGAACTTCAGAATATGCTTTGCGAAAACGGCAAACCGCTCGAAATAGAAAGAATAGATTTCGAGCATTACACCACTCTTGACGGAAAGGATTTGCAAAAAGCCGCTCTTGCGCTTTCGACGAAAAAAGGGTGCTTCAACGAGGTGCTTAAAAACGGCGTGAGCGGACGTTGCGACGCAAACGATATAGGCGTGTACGGCTCGGCGTTTTCCCTTTTGAGCGAGGACGAGCAAAAACTCATAAACGAGTCGTTCGTGTCGCCAGTGAAAATCGCTCTGCCCGAAAAATCCTATTTTGCGGGGCGCACGAGTGTCAGCAGGCTGGAAACCTTCTTCGGCTGTCCGTACGCGCATTATTTCAACTATATTTTGTCCTTGCGCAAGAGAAAAGACGGCACGTTCGAGGGTACGGAAAACGGAACGATTTTGCACTTCGTGCTTGAAAAGTTTTTCGGCGACGTGCGCGATAACAACGTAAAAGACGAGGTCGAGGCAAGGCAAAAAGCCTACGAGTATTTCGACCTCGCGATAAAAGAAAACAACTTCGAAGTGTTGCTCGAAAAGGCGGACACGGGCAGAATCCTTTCTCGCCTCAAAGAAGAAGGCGCGACGCTTTGCAAGGACTTGTTCGAGGTTCAGAAACGCTCGGCGTTCAGACCGTTTTTGCTCGAAGCGAAAATAGGCGAAGGGAAGATAGAACCGATGTCCCTCGAATTTGCCGGAAAGAAGGTGGAACTCAAAGGCACTATCGACAGAGTGGACAAACTGGGCGACAAGTTTATCATCATCGACTACAAGACTTACAAGAGCGCGGATTTGACCCTCAAAGAGTTGTATTGCGGACAAAAAATCCAACTTTACGTCTATATGCGTGCGGTGGAAAAAAGCCTTGACGCAACGCCGTGCGGCGTGTTCTATTTCCCCGTATTTTCCAGTTTCACCGACGAGAGCGGCAACCGCTATAAATACAAGGGTCAAGCGTGCGACAGTCGCGAAACGCTGGGTTTAATCGACGAAATGGCGACTTCAAACCCCGATTGCGCAATCGTGCCGTTCAAAACGGACAGAAAGGGCGAGAATCTCAATCCCGAAATACACCTCTCGAAAGAGGGCTTCGACAAACTCGGCGATTACGCAGTGGCGATTGCGGGCGAGGGCGCGAGCAAGATTGCGGACGGATATATAAAACCGTCGCCGCTCAAAGACAAGTGCAAGAAGTGCGACTTTGCTGCGATATGCGCGTACAAGGGAACAAACGAAAGGAAAACGCCCAAAGTGAAAGGGCTTGAAAGTTTCGATACGGAAGGTGAGAAAAATGAGTGAAAATACCGTTGTGACGTTCAGCAAAAACGCAGAGGAACGGCTTGAAATTCTGCGCGACGAAAAGGGCAATATTCTTCTCACCGACGACCAGAAAAAAGCCGTGCTCGAAAAAGGGCGCATTCTCGTTTCCGCTTCCGCAGGTTCGGGGAAAACGTCCACTATGGTCAAGCGCATAATCGTTATGCTGTCCGAGGGCGCGTCTTTGAAAAATCTGCTCGTGCTCGTCTACAACAACGCCGCCGCAGACGAACTTAAAGAAAGACTGCACCAAGAACTTTTCAAGGCGGCTTGCGCGTCGAACGGCGAAAAGCGCGACAGATTCAGACAGGAAATCGACGAGTTGCCGTTTTGCCATATATGCACAATACACGCGTTTTGCCAGTCGCTGATAAGAGAGAACTTCGACAAACTCGGCATATCCCCGACGTTCGAGGTGCTTGACGAAACGAGGCACGCTTCGTATATGAACAAGGCTCTCGACGAGGTTATCGAAAAGTATACCGCGGACGGCGACGAAACGTTTTGCGAACTCGCCGACATATTCTCGCAATCGAGAAAAGAAGAAAACCTAAAAAGCAACCTGATAAAGTTTTACAATCTCATCGAGATACAGCCCGATAAGGACGAATTTGAAAGGTGCGTTGCGGAATGTTACGATTCCTACGACAAAAGCAAATTTTTCGAGATATTGCAAAACTACTATAAATCCTTTTTCGCAAAGGCAAACGACGCGCTTTCGCAAGTCAAGGTACGGCTCGAAACGATTGCGCCGACCTCGAAGTACGTTCAAAGCCTTGCGGTTGCGACGGCGTTCTGCGCCGAAATCGAAAGAGAAAACGAACTTCTCGATATGTGCGCTTCGGCAACCAAGTACGAAAAACCGCGCGCGGCGATAAGTTCCAAAGCGAGCGAGGAAGAAAAACTCGTCACCGCATACGCAAAGGACTATCTTAAACAGTTGAGCGACGTCATAGACGAAATGAAAGAAATTGCTAAAAGAGGGGACGCTTTAAGACAAGCGCACGAACAGAACGCAAAATACGTCAAAAAGTTGCTCGAAGTCGCAAAGAATTTTGCGGAAGTTCTCGACGGTCTCAAAAAAGAAGACAATGTGTTGTCTTTCGAGGATTTACAGCACAAGGCTCTCGATTTGTTAAACGGCGGCGGTGCGTCGGGCGAGGACTTCGACGCGGTGTTCGTCGACGAGTATCAGGACGTAAATCCCACGCAAGAAGCGATAATCCGCAAACTCGTCAAGGGCGAGTGCTTTATGGTGGGCGACGTCAAGCAGAGTATATACGGTTTCCGCCTTGCCGACCCCGCGATTTTCATATCCCGACAAAACGCTTACGAAACGAGCGCGAAAGAGGGTACGAACATATTTTTCAATCGCAATTTCAGAAGCGCGTACGGCATACTCGATTTCGTCAACGGCGTTTTCGACAGCGCGATGACACAAGACAGTGCGGACGTAAACTACAAAAAGGACGCGAGATTCGAACTTAAAGACGTGCCGCCGGTGCGCCTCGAAGGCGTAAATCCCGAAGGATATGTTCAGGTGCATTTGTTCGTAAAGCAAAAGGATGAAGCGCAGATTTCGACGGGACTTTACGACATAGAAAAAGTGTGCGGTGACGATGGCGAGGGCGGAAGCATGCAAGAGGGCAACTTCATTGCAAGCGAAATCAAAAAACTCGTGGGCAAAGCCAAAGGCGACGGAAAGTATATCGGATACGGCGACATAGCCGTGCTTTTCCGCTCGCGCTCGACTGGCGCAAAGGAAATCGTGCAAACCCTCAAAGCGCGCGGCATACCCGTCAACGAGGGAGCGTTCGGCAAATCCGCGTCCCTTCCCGAAAGAGAATTGATTGCGTTCTTGCGAGTTTTGGACAATCCGCGCCAAGACGTGCCGCTTGCGGGGTATCTGCTGTCCTTTTTCGGCGGTTATGACGAGAGCGAGTTGGCGTACGTCGCGTCGGTTGACGGCGATTGTCTTTACGACAAATTTTTGGCGATTGCAAACGACGATAAGAATGCGTCGAAAAACGACATATATCGCGCGCTGAAAGCAAAGGCGAAAGCAACCCTCGGCACTATCGAGGCGTATAGACTCAAAGCGAGTTATCATAGCGTGAAAGAACTTATGCGCACTATCGTTGGCGACTATTGTTACGACGCGTATCTTATGCGGTCGGGCGAGGGCGACGCGTACGGGCTCAAAGCGTTCGTGGAAAGTCCTGACGAGGAAGACTCGCTCGGCAAATTCTTGCAGAACTACTGCGAGGGTGACGGCGGCGAGAGAGGCGCGACCGGCGGCGACAGAGTGGTTATTTCCACTTTTCACGGCTACAAAGGTCTTGAAAATCCCGTCGTTTTCGTTGCGGATACGGCGTTTGGATTCAACTACGAGGCAGGCTCGGGCGACCTAATACTTACGGGTAAAGGTCTCGGCGGCGACAAGGGCAACAACAAAGGTCTTGTGGGGATGAACGTTTTTGACTTTGACCAAAAGACCAAAAATTCCGTAACGCTGTCCAAAATCGCGGTTGCAAAGTGCATAAAGGACAATCAACTCAAAGAGGAAATAAGGCTGTTTTACGTCGCTCTCACGCGCGCAAAACAGTTGATGTATGTCACCGCCACGGTGAGTGAATCCAAGAGCGCGGGCTTCGGCGTTACGGCAAAACTGGGCGGCGCGGGGTGCGATTTGGATTTCATATCTTCCGCGGTTTTCGACGGTACGGTTAAGTGCGTGCCTTTTCGTCATTACGCAAACGAGGACGATGTGCAAAAGGCGCATCCCGACTCGTTCCAACTCGTTCCCGACGAGGATATCGTAAACGCGGCGCTCAGTGCGCAAGCGTTCGTTTATCCGCATAAGCAAGCGACGTCGCTTGCGATGAAGTACAGCGTTTCCGCGCTCGACAGCAAGGACGACGACGCGATAGAAGTGTTCGAGGAAGCGGCAAAACGCGGCACGGCGTATCACAAAGTTATGCAGTATATCGACTATTCGGCAAGCGGTGCGGAAGAAGTCGAAAAGCAGATGGACGAACTCGTAAACCGCAATATCCTCACCGACGAGGAAAGAGAATCCGTAAGCCCGCAAGACATCGCGAAGTGCCTTGAAAGCGACATTATGAAAGTCGCGCTCAAAGCGGAAAAGAAAGGAAAGTGCCATAGAGAGCAGTCCTTTATGATGTACAAAAAGGCAAGCGAGGTCAGCGACGATTTCACGTCCGACGACAGAGTGCTGGTGCAAGGCGTGATAGACTTGTTTATCGACGACGAAAAGAAGATTATCGTCGATTTCAAGACGTCTTCGTTAAAAGACGAAAAAACGCTTGAAAAGTACAAAAAGCAACTTTATCTATACAAATCGGCGGTTGAAAGTGCGATTAATGCAAAAGTCGACGAAATCGCGCTGTATTCGTTCGCTACGGGCAAGACCGTGATACTGTAACAATCGCAAGACCCGAGCGGCATTAAAGCAAAAACCGAAAATAACGGCTTGACGAAACGAGGGTTGTTTCAAACAAAAAATTGTGCGTTTGTTTGAAATAATCCTTGATTTTTCTTTGCGCGTTATGTATAATTATATAGATATTTGAAACTTACGGGCGCACCCCGTTGCGTGCGCGGAGGATTCGTGGACTTTTTTGAAAAGGCGTTTCAATGGCTTGCGGAAGTGTCGCAAAAACTTCCCTCGGTCGATACGAATTTGTTTTTCATCGTCGTTATGGCGGTGATTTTCGGTTTGGGAATCGTCATTGCGTTTACCCTTTTCGGCTCTCGCGCTCGCAAACTTTACGTTTCCGCAAGAAAAATCAGAAAGTACCTCGCAAACGTGGACGCCGTGGACGATGACAACGTGAGCGATTTTACTGCGCATTGTTTTTCCAAAAACACGCCGCAACCTTTGCGTGACGCTTGGGTGCAATATCTCGGCGTTCGTTTCGGCTATCCCAGCGACATAGTCAGCGACGGGGCGGTGTACGACAAATTCGTCAAGAAGAACAAGGACGTTCGCTCTGGCGTGTTTATCGGCGTATCTCTCGTGTCGCTCGCGCTGTTCGCGTTTTGGGGCTACGGCGTTTTGCCCGCCGCAAAAACGGGCGTCGTTCATCTCGCCGCGCTTGCGCTCATCGGCGTGATGTATCTCGTGCTCATAATTCTCGCGCGTAAACAAAATCAAAGATGTTTCGAGACTTTCGAGGCTATGCAAGAGGACTTGGACGCAAAAGTCAATTTGCAGATAGAAAGCAATTTCGCAACCGATTCTTCGCCTCTTCAGGAACTCAATTCGCTCGTTGAAGAAATCATCGCTCGCAACACGGCAAAAGTCGTGGACGAGGACGACGAAAAAACGCCAATCGAAGCGCTTATCGAACAGAAAATGCAAGAGCAAAGCGAGTTCGACGATGAGGACGAACAAGAGAATATCGACGAGATTATGTCTGCGCAAGAAGAAGCACGGGAAGAAGCGCAAGAAGAAAACGCACAAGACGGCGACGTCGAATCGGACGACGAGCAACGCCATATAGACGAACTCTTGCAAGAGCAAGAGGAAGGACTCGAAGAAACGGCGGACGAAGAATCCGAAGAAACCGAAACCGCAATCGACGACGCAGACGAGCAAGTCGAGCAGCAAGAGCATATCGACGAACTTTTGCAAGAGCAGGAAGAAGAACTCGAAGCAAAAGCGCAAGAGGAATCGGACGAAACCGAACTCGAAATCGAGAGCGCGGACGAAACGTTTGTAGACGAGCCGCAAGAGAGCGAGGGACAAAGCGCAGAGAACCCCGAAACGGTCGAACCCGAAAACGTGGACGAGGCGCAAACCTCCGACGAGCCGGACAACGAAAAAGTCGAAGCCACCGAAAACGTCGATATCGAAGAAAATACGCAAAACGAAGAATATACCGAATCGAAAGGAAATAACGTTCAAGAGGAAGAATCCGTAGAAGAAGACGCGCAAGAAGTCGCCGTTGAGGATGAATCCGTCGAACAAGAGACGGAAGAACAAGATTCCGACGAAGAAGCGGCGGAAGAAACGGAAACGGACGAAGAAGACGCTCAAACGGACGAAATCGCCGAGGAATCCGAGCAAGAGGAATCCGAAACACCGCAAGACGTTGAAAGCGAACAAAACGACAAAATAGAATCCGAGTCTGAAGACAACGACGAAAACGTTGAGGAAAGCGAAGAATCCGCTGACAAAGCCGTCGAAGACAACGAATCGGAAGACGAAAAATCCGACGATAACGCTGAATCCGACGAATCGGAAAGCGAAGAAGTCGAAAAAGAAGCGGAAGACGTTGAGGAAGAGTCCGAGGAAATCGAGGAAGCAAAAGAGGACGAAGAACCCGAAGTGGTGTACGTTGTCGAAGACGAGGAAGAGGAAGAAAACGCAAAGCCCGCAAAACTCGTCAAACTTCCCAATCTCGTTGACTATATGCTGTCAAAGAATATGCCGAGGCAAATGAAAATTCAGATTGCCACTATGCTTATTGGCACGTATAACAAGTTTAAGGACAGCAAGGAAGATCGCAAAATCGTCATATCTTGTCTTGGCAAAGTTATGCGCGATTTGCAAAGCGAAAAACAATAAAATATAAAAATATAAAATTGACAATGGTCGGGGAGCCGACGCAGAATAAAATTAAATTGCGAGGATTGTAAAAATGTTTGGTAAGAAGAAAAAACTCGAAGCAGAACGCCGCGAAGAAGAATTGCGCTTGCAAAAACAAGAACTTGAAAGACAACAAGCTCAAGCAGCACAACAAGCTCAACAGCAAGACGACAAGATCTTTTTTGAAAGCGAACTCATTGACGACGATGACGACAACACCGCCGCTCAACCCGTCAACGAGGATGACAATGCGCTGCCCAAAGAGTATGAGGCAATCGCCTACATTTTGAAACAAGAACAAGGCGAAGACCTTGTTGCAGAGCCCGTTGACAATGACGAGCCCGTGCAATCCGCGCAAGAGCCGCAAGAGAGCGTAGAGGAAGTTAAGGAAGAAGAATCCGAAAAGAACGAAACCGCAGAGCCTGTTCTCGAAGAAGTCGCACCTGCTCCCGCCGAAGAACCCGAAGCGGTTGAAGAAAACGAAGAATCCGTCGAAAGTGAAGAAGTCGAAGATTCCGACGAAAGCGAAGAAGTCGAGGAAGCGAGCGAAGAAGCAGAGTCAATGCAAGAAACCGCACCTGCAACCGAAGAACAAAAAGAAGAGGTCGTTTACGTCGTGGACGGTCCGAGTGAGGACGACGACGAAATCGTCAAACCTGCAAAACTCGTCAAACTTCCCAACCTCGTGGACTATATGCTTGCTCAAAATATGTCCAAGCAAATGAAAATAAACATCGCAACGCTTTTGCTTTCGACGTACAACAAATACAAAGACATCCCCGCAGAAAAGAAGATTGTCATTCAATGTATGGCAAAAGTTATGAAATCCCTCATTCAAGGCTGATAGAATATCGGTTTTGACGGATTTTCAAATAATAATCAACGAAAAACGGAAGCAATTTGCTTCCGTTTTTAATATGTTATCGAAATTTTGTTTTTCAAGTATCTATTGTCGTTTTTCGGTTATCTAATCGAATGAATTTTGCAATTTACTCGTCAAAGTCATTTGAGCATTTTTTTCTTGATAAACACGATTATGAGCGCAATGCAGATAAGTATGTTTATGCCGACGACAACCCAAAATCCCCACAGTTTGCCCTCGAAGGGAACGCCCGTGTTCATACCCCAAAGCGCGGCTATCATAGCAGGAGTGTCAACCAAAAGCGTGAGGACGGTGAGCGTCTTCATAACGACGTTTAGGTTGTTCGAGATTATCGACGCGTAGGTGTCCATCGTTCCGCTCAAAATGTCGCGGTAGATGTTCGACATCTCGATTGCCTGTCTGTTTTCAATCAGAACGTCGTCCCACAAATCGTCGTCTTCCTCAAAGAATTTCACAAGGCGCGGGAATTTGTCGAGAACGGCGGTGTTGGCGCGAAGGGAAGTCGAGAAGTACACGAGCGACTTTTCAAGCGAAAGCATTTCGATAAGTCCCTCGTTTTTCATCGCTTTTTCGAGTTCCGCCTGAACGCGTTGGCTCGCTCTGTCGATTTGTTTGAGGTATTGCAAATATTTTTTTGCGATGACGTATTGAAGTTGAAGCACGAAACGAGTGCGTTTGTGAATATTGAAATCCTTGACGTAACGTCCTGCCATAAGGTCGTTGATTATGGACGTTTCGTTCAAGCAAACCGTCACAATCGTTTTGTCCGTCGTGATACAGCCGAAAGGCAGGGTGGCGTAGGTGTAGCGGTCGTCGTCTTCCTCGGTGATAGGAATGTCGGTGACCGCCATAAGTATGCCGTCCTCTTTTTCGCAGTGAGCGCGTTCTTCCGAGTCCAACGCCGCCTTGACGTAGTCTTCGGGAATCTGACACGACGAACACACCAACTCGATTTCCTTGTCGGTGGGGTTTGACATATGAATCCATTGCTCGGTAAAATCGTAGCCCTCGACTATGAGTCCGGGGTCGACTTCGATAACGGATTTGTTGACTTTTTTGTAGACTTGGATCATTTTGTCCTCCTATGGGCATAGCAATACGCGCCACATCGGAGAACCTCAAACGTGTGCGTATTTAGCGGAGATGTTGACTACTTCGAGGGTCAGCGTCCATAAATATTGCACCTCTAAAAAGAATTTGATATAAAAAGTGTAACAAAAAAAAACGGCGGGCGCAACTCATTTTGCCGATTCATAGCAAATTTCTCAAAAAAAATCTGTGAAGCCGAACGACAACCGACGTTTGCGATATTTGCCTATGACATTGTCCTTGCGGATAGCGATATTTGCGCCGTGCGCAAGCGATATTCTCGCATAGAGAGAGTTATATTGCGCCTTTGTCGCGGTTTCGGAATATTCGAACTTTTCGTAGCCGTACGACGAGTACGCGCGTCGTATTCGCCGATACGATTGAACTTGCACAAATCGCAAAACCACAAAATTGGATATTTGTATAATTATGTTGTATTTTTTCTTGCAAACGCGCGCTTTATTTGTTATTATATTTTGTGACTATATAAGAAATCTTTTAGGAGGAATTCTAAATGGGCAAAAAATACGTTTATCAGTTTGCCGAAGGCAATGCAAAAATGCGTGAACTTCTCGGCGGCAAAGGCGCAAACCTCGCAGAAATGACCAACATCGGTCTTCCTGTTCCGTTCGGTTTCACCATCACTACCGAGGCTTGCACTCAGTACTATGAGGACGGCAGACAAATCAACGACGACATCAAAGCGGAAATTATGGAAAACATCACCAAACTCGAAAATCAAGCGGGTATGAAATTCGGTGATAAAGAAAATCCTCTTCTCGTTTCCGTTCGCTCGGGCGCAAGAGCGTCTATGCCCGGTATGATGGACACAATCCTCAACCTCGGTCTCAACGACGACGTTGTGGAAGTCTTGGCAAAGAAATCCGGCAACCCCAGATGGGCTTGGGACTGTTACAGACGTTTTATCCAAATGTTCTCCGACGTCGTTATGGAAGTCGGCAAGAAATACTTCGAGGCTCTCATTGACGAACTCAAGGAAAGAAAAGGCGTCACCTACGACGTCGAACTCACCGCAGACGACCTCAAAGAACTCGCAGGCAAATTCAAAGCAGAGTATCAAGCAAAGATCGGCAAACCTTTCCCGTCCGATCCGAAGGAACAACTCTTCGAGGCTATCAAAGCGGTCTTCCGTTCTTGGGACAACCCACGCGCGAACATCTATCGTATGGACCACGACATTCCCTACAGTTGGGGTACTGCGGTCAACGTTCAAATGATGGCATTCGGCAATATGGGCGACGATTGCGGCACGGGCGTCGCATTTACGCGTAACCCCGCAACCGGCGAACCCGGTCTTATGGGCGAGTTCCTTATGAACGCACAAGGCGAAGACGTCGTCGCAGGCGTCCGCACCCCGATGCCTATCTCTCAAATGGCAGAAGTTCTTCCGGAAGTCTACACACAATTCCAAGAAGTCTGCAAGATTTTGGAAAATCATTACAGAGATATGCAAGATATGGAATTCACCATTCAGCAAAAGAAACTCTATATGCTTCAAACCAGAAACGGTAAGCGTACCGCGGCGGCGGCAATCCGCATCGCTTGCGACCTCATCGACGAGGGTATGATCACCGAACAAGAAGCACTTTTGCAAATCGACGCAAAGACTCTCGATATGTTGCTCCATCCGCAATTCGACGCAAAAGCACTCAAAGAAGCAGACAAGGCAGACGTTGTCGGCAAAGGTATTGCGGCTTCCCCGGGCGCAGCGGCAGGCACGATCGTCTTCACGGCTGAGGACGCTGTAAGAGAAGGCAAGGCAGGCAAGAAAGTCGTCCTCGTCAGACTCGAAACTTCACCCGAAGACATCGAAGGTATGAAATATGCACAAGGCATTCTCACCGTTCGCGGCGGTCAAACCTCTCACGCGGCGGTCGTTGCTCGCGGTATGGGTACTTGCTGCGTATCCGGTTGCGGCGACATCAAGATGCACGAAGAAGAAAAGTATTTCGAACTCGCAGGCAAGACGTTCCGCGAAGGCGACGGTCTTTCCCTCGACGGTTCTACGGGCAACATCTACGACACCATCATCAAGACCGTTCCCGCAGACCCCAACAGCGGCTACTTCGGAAGAATTATGAAACTCGCCGACAAGTATAAAGCACTCGGCGTTCGCACCAACGCGGATACCCCCGCAGACGCTCAAAGAGCGGCTGAGCTCGGCGCACAAGGTATCGGCCTCGTTCGTACCGAACATATGTTCTTCGGTCCTGGCAGAATCGAAAAATTCCGCGAAATGATCTGCTCCGAAACCGTCGAAGAACGCGTCAAAGCACTCGACGCAATCGAGCCTATGCAACAAGCAGACTTCGAAGGTCTTATGGAAGCCCTCAAAGGTATGCCTGTTACAATTCGTTTCTTGGATCCGCCGCTTCACGAGTTCGTTCCCACCGAGGAAAAAGACATCGAAGCACTTGCAAAAGCAAAAGGCAAATCCGTATCCGAAATCAAAATCCTTTGCGACAGTTTGCACGAGTTCAACCCGATGATGGGTCACAGAGGTTGCCGTTTGGCAGTCACTTATCCCGAAATCGCCGTTATGCAAACCAAAGCGGTTATCAAAGCGGCTATCAACGTCCAAAAACGTCATCCCGATTGGACCGTTATGCCCGAAATTATGATTCCGCTCGTCGGTGAAGTCAAAGAGTTGAAGTACTGCAAGAAGACGGTCGTCGAAACCGCTGACGCAGTCATCAAAGAAAGCGGCGTTGACCTCAAATACGAAGTCGGCACGATGATCGAAATCCCCAGAGCGGCTCTCACAGCGGACGAAATCGCAACCGAGGCAGACTTCTTCTGCTTCGGCACGAATGACCTCACTCAAATGACGTTCGGCTTCAGCCGTGACGACGCAGGCAAGTTCTTGCCCGGTTACTATCAAGCAAAGATTTACGAATCCGATCCGTTTGCACGTCTTGATACGGTCGGCGTCGGCAAACTTATGAAGATGGCGGTCACGCTCGGCAGAGGCGCAAACAATCATTTGCATTGCGGAATCTGCGGCGAACACGGCGGTGATCCTTCGTCAATCGAATTCTGCCACGAAATCGGACTTGACTATGTGTCTTGCTCGCCCTTCCGCGTACCTATCGCACGTCTTGCGGCAGCACAGGCGAACATCCGTAATCCGAGGGCGTAAGCTTTTGGCGGGAAACGGTTAAATTCCGGCATTCTAATACTGAATTTTAAGAAAAACAGCCATTCTCGCTTGAGTCTGGCTGTTTTTTTACTTTTTTGGAAGCGGTCGAAAATCGGAAAATGTGCTAAAATAGCGGGGTAGTTCCTTAAATTGAACATTTTTCCATATATAGTTTTCCGGTGTTTTTGAAACAGTTTTGTTATGAATTTTGATGTGTTTTATAATTTGTGTTGAACTGATTTTGTATCGTTTTTTGTTAAAAGGCGTATGCTTGTCTCGGCGAGGCGCATCGGGGTTCCCCGCAAAACGGAGCGCAGCAACGTTTTGTGGGGTGAGAGCCTCGCTGACTTGTTCAAAGACAAGCATACGCCTAAATGCCATTTAAGGGTGAACGTTGTTTTAGTTTTTATTTTTTTCCCCGCAAAAAAGTCTTCATCTTTGTAAAATCTTAATACCTTTTGCAACAATCCTAATCCTTTCTTTATGGAAAAGAAAATATTATGATACCGACAAACATAATCGAGGTTTTGTATGCGAGCAATAAAAAGGAAACTATCATCCTTTCAGATAATATTATTAGGATTCGCAGGAGTTATTTTGCTCGGCGCTTTTCTATTGGCATTGCCGATTTCTTCAAAAACTCACGAATGGACCTCGTTTATCGACGCTCTTTTTACTTCGACGTCCGCCGTATGCGTAACGGGACTTATCGTGTTCGATACGGCAACGCACTGGACGATATTCGGGCAAGTCGTTATATTGTTACTAATTCAAATCGGCGGTATGGGCGTTGTTACTATTGCAGTCTCTCTCGCCGTTATTTCGGGCAAAAAAATCGGGTTATTCAGCCGCGAAACGATGAAAAACGCAATTTCCGCGCCAAATGTAAGCGGTATAGTCCGCCTGACCGGATTTATAATCAAGGGGATTTTTTTGATTGAACTTATCGGCGCTCTTATTATGATGCCTGTATTTTGTATAGATTACGGCGCAGAAGGTATTTGGCTGTCGATTTTCCATTCCGTGTCGGCGTTCTGCAACGCAGGATTTGATATTATGGGGACGAAAAGCGGAGAATTTACGTCTATCACTCACTATTCCGCACAACCCGTCATCAATATTACGATTATGTTGCTGATTATTATCGGCGGTATCGGTTTTTTGGTATGGGAGGATGTTTGCAAAAACAAGTGGCGAATAAAAGAATATCGCACGCAAAGCAAAGTGGTATTGATTGTCACCGCCATGCTTATTGTTTTGCCCGCAATATACTTCTTCTTTTTTGAATTCGGAGATTTACCTGTCGGCAAGCGAATACTTGCTTCTTTGTTTCAATCGGTGACGCCGAGAACGGCAGGGTTTAATACGGTAGATCTTACGGCAATCAGCGATACGGGATTATACCTGATGATTATTCTTATGTTGATAGGCGGGTCGCCCGGTTCGACGGCCGGCGGTATGAAAACGACGACGATAGCGGTTTTATTCTCTTCCGCTTTTTCCGTATTCAGAAAAAAAGACAATGCGGAACTTATGAAACGAAGCGTCGACGATGGAACTGTTAAAACGGCTTCGGCAATATTTATGATGTACATAACTCTGTTCTTATTTGGAGGAATGGCTATAAGCGCAATTGAAAATCTACCTATAACGTCCTGTCTTTTCGAAACCGCATCCGCTGTCGGCACGGTAGGACTTACGCTCGGAATTACCCCGACGCTCGGAATCGCATCCAAATTGATTTTGATCATCTTGATGTTTTTCGGACGCGTAGGCGGATTGACATTGATATATGCCGCTTTCGGCACAAATAAAAAACAAGTGGCAAAATTGCCGACGGATACAATCGCAGTCGGTTAAGGAGGTTTTTATATGAAAACAAAATCCATTTTATTGATAGGTCTCGGAAGGTTCGGAAAATATATTGCGATGAAATTGCACGAATTAGGACACGAAATCATGGCGATCGACGAAAACGAAGAAAGGATAAACGATGCTATGCCCTATGTAACCAACGGGTTAATCGGCGATAGCACAAACGAATCGTTGCTAAAATCGCTGGGCGTAAAAAACTATGACGTATGCATCGTAACTATCGGCGGCAACTTTCAAAGCTCTCTTGAAACGACCTGTTTGTTAAAAGAATTGGGCGCGAACAAGGTTGTGTCGCGCGCCGAACAGGACGTTCAAGCAAAATTTCTTCTGCGTAACGGTGCAGACGAAATCATTTATCCCGAAAAACAACTTGCCATATGGACGGCAATACGTTACAGTTCCGACCACATTCTCGATTATATAGAGTTATCCGACTCATGTTCTATTTTCGAAGTCTCCGTACCGAGAAATTGGATAGGCAAGACTATAGGCGAAATCGATATAAGAAAAAAATACAACATAAATATAATTGCAACAAAAGCAAACGGAAAAATAAACGCTGTCATAACACCGGAAACAATGCTTTCGCAAGACATGTCTTTGCTTGTTCTTGGCGAGTATAAATTTATCAAAAAGTGTTTTGAAATATAAGATGTCGGATATTATGTTTGTGCTATTGGCACTTCTTGCAATCGCTATCGGTTTTGTCGTGACGGTACAACTCGATAAGTACCTATATAGGACCGGTGTCCGAAAGAACAATGCGAAATCGACTGTTTGCATAAGTGTCAAAGACAAAAAAAGAAAAATCGGTAGAGTTTATTGTCGGTTCAAAAGAATGTAGTTGTAGGATTTAGCAACCGATGTTATTATATAAAAAAAGGAGGTAGAATTTGTCAGACAATCGCAATAAAAATACAGACAAAAATGCCGAACATATTTTGGTTTGTATATCCTCATCGCCTTCGAATACGAAAATAATACAAACGGCATCATCCATGGCAAAAGCGTTCGGCGCAATGTTTTCCGCATTGTACATAAAAACGCCATCCGCTGCATCATTGGAGTCAAAAGACAAAGAGCGATTGCTTTCCAATATACATTTTGCAGAAGAATGCGGAGCATCCGTCACTACGGTATGCGGTGACGATATTCCTTTTCAAATTGCGGAATATGCACGTCTTTCAGGCGTTACGAAAATAGTTATCGGAAGAAGCGTTGTAAACAAAAAACGTTTAGCTTTGCAGCCCACTTTGACGGAAAAACTAATATCTCTCGCCCCAAATGTCGATATACATATTATACCCGACAGCGATGCCGTTCTGCCCAAAGGAAAGGCAAAAGTCTTTGAAAAGCCGGCATTTTTCAAAATTGTAAAGGGGGTAATCGTTTCGACAATAGTCCTTTCGATTGCAACGCTTCTCGGTTATATATTCTCAAAATTCGGCTTTACCGATGCAAACATTATAACCGTTTATATGCTCGGAATTCTCATCACCGCCATATTGACCGAAAGCAAGATTTGTTGGGTGCTATCCTCTGTCGTGAGTGTATTGCTCTTTAATTTTTTGTTTACAGAACCAAGGTTTTCGCTGTTAGCGTACGGCAACGGATATCCCGTTACTTTTGTGATTATGCTCGTTGCATCTCTTGTTATAGGCGGCACGGCGGAAAAACTTAAAACGCGTGAACGTCAGTCAACTCAAACGGCATACAGAACAAAGATTTTGTTTGATGCCAATCAGTTGATTCAACAAGCACCCGACGAAAGTGAAATATTTTGTGTTACCGCAAATCAATTGAAAAAACTGTTAAACCGAACGGTGATTGTATTCGATGACAAATCTCAATGTCGTTGCTCGCTTCCAACAGAAAATGACACAGTCATTGTGCCGCAAGACTGCGAACAAATACTTCTGCAAGTCACCAAAAACAACGTAAAAGCAGGGAAGGGAACAAGCATTTTCTCTGAAAACGACTATACGTTTTACCCGATATGTAAAAACGGCAAAAACTATGGGGCAATAGGAGTTTTTGTCGGAAACAATCCGATTGATGCCTTTGATGAAAGCATTGTAAATTCCGTTATAGGAGAATGTGCGCTCGCTGTTGACGGAATTGTAAACGCAAAAGAACGCGAACGCGCCGCGGTTTTGGCAAAAAACGAACAATTGCGCGCAAACCTGCTACGTTCCATATCGCACGACTTGCGAACTCCGCTTACTTCCATTTCCGGGAATGCAAGCAATCTGATTTCAAACGGCAACGATATTGACGATATCACGAAAAAGCAAATCTACGAAGATATTTATGATGATTCTCTTTGGCTTATCAATCTGGTTGAGAATTTGCTTTCAGTAACGCGACTTGAAGAAGGCAGAATGAATATAAATTTAACAACCGAACTTGTCGGTGATGTAATCGATGAGGCACTGAAACATGTTCATGTGAAAAGCGAAAAACAAAAAATCACCGTCATACAGCCCGACGACTTGCTTCTTGCTCAAATGGATGCCCGACTTATTGTGCAGGTTTTAATCAATCTTTTGGACAACGCTATTAAATACACGCCGTCCGATTCGCAAATTACGATTACGGCAAAAAGAAACGGAAGTATGGTTTGCATAAGCGTGGCAGATAACGGACTCGGAATTCCCGACGAACAAAAATCACGGGTGTTCGATATGTTTTATACGGGTGCAAATAGAATTAGCGATTGTCGCCGTAGTATCGGTTTGGGGCTTTCGTTATGCAAATCAATCATAAACGCACACGGCGGAGAAATAACGATTGCCGATAACATTCCGCACGGCGCGATATTTGCCTTTACATTGCCCGTAGGAGAGGTGGAAATTCATGAATAATTTACTGATTTTAGTTGTGGAAGACGACGCGCCCGTCCGTAATCTTATCGGAACGACTTTGAAAACGCACGGTTACGATTATATTACCGCGACGAACGGAGAAAACGCCGTTATGCAAGCGTCTTCGAATAACCCGAACGTTGTTCTGCTCGATTTGGGTTTGCCGGATATAGACGGCGTGGAAGTTATCAAAAAAATACGCACATGGTCGGAAATGCCGATTATAGTAATCAGCGCTCGAGCCGAAGATCAAGATAAGATTGACGCGCTCGATGCCGGGGCTGACGATTATCTGACAAAACCGTTTTCAGTACAAGAATTGCTTGCCAGAATTCGCGTCACGGAAAGAAGATTGTCAGCAATGCAATCGGCGAACAAGTCCAAGTCGGTTTTTGTGAACGGAAATCTAAAAATAGATTACGCGGCAGGGTGCGCATATTTAAGCGATGAAGAACTCCATCTTACCCCAATCGAGTATAAATTGCTTTGTTTGCTGTCGAGAAACGTCGGAAAAGTGCTTACCCACACTTTTATTACGCAAAAAATATGGGGCGCGGCATGGGAAAGCAATATTGCATCTCTGCGTGTATTTATGGCTACTTTACGCAAAAAAATCGAACCGTCTGCCGATTCGCCGCAATATATTCAAACTCACGTCGGTATTGGCTACAGAATGGTAAAAGCATAGAGAAAGGTTTGTTTTTTGTACAGTTGAAAAACATCGATTATGTCGAGTGATAAATGGGGCTTGTATCTGAGCACATAAAATGGTATAATAATAAAACCGTCGATAAGGGCGGTACAAAACACCTTTTATAAGAGAAAAAAACTATGAAAGCAATAAAAGCAATATTTATCACGTTATTGGTTCTCGTGTTGATAGTCGTCGCTGCGTTTGTCGGCACGTATTTTTACGTGCGTTCCACGTACGGGATCGATCTTTTCCGCACCGCAGACCAACTCAAAACGCTAAACGAACGTGTTGACGAAAGCACGCTTTGTCCAAACGCATACGGTGACGGCGATTTTGTTGATATGAAAGATACCGTCAATGCCAAATTGGGCGGGCTTATCGTATATCAAGACGGCAAGGGATACAACGGTTATTGCGTCGATTTCCAAGCACTCGCCGGCAAAACGTTGACCGGCAACGTTTCGCTCACGGAAAAGCAGGTGGGCGCAATCGCTCAAACGGTACTTTTTGCTCAAACGGGAGGGAAGTTGAAGCTGGGCGATAAGGAAGTTGCGGTATCTATCGTGCAAGTCGATTTTTCCGATTGTTCGGACAACGGTAGCGCGGACTTCAATGTCGTGGCAAAGCTCGATCTTTCGCCGTTTAAAGCGGATATGGACGGTTTCCCGTACAAATACGTCAAAAAGTATATCCCCGACACTCTTTACGTATCGTCAACCGTGCGCATCGATAAGACTGATAAAAACGGCTTTGAATATGCCGTATCGCACAAATCGCTTACATTAAACAATCTTTCTTCCGATGACACCGCGGACTTGTTTAAAACGCTTGACACGATCCTCAAAATCGGTTCAATCGAGGATTTGAACGTCCAAATAGGTACGATTGCAACCAACGCGCTTATCGGAAACAAAGACAATGTAGGTTTTGCCTATTCTATGAGGGCAATCGGTGCGATAACGTTCGATTTTGTCGCCGCTGACGCAGACTTGTTTATCGTTAGATAAAACGCGTCAATAGGATGCCTGTTAACGATATGACAAACGGCAAAACATTGTTTCTCTAAAATAAAATATCATTGGAAAAACAACGGCATAATATCGACAACAACATATCGACAATAATAAACCGAATTCGATAAAAGAAGTCCGACCATCATCGGGCTTCTTTTATACTAAAAAACCAATCCACATGGTGCGGATTGCAAAGTGTGGTGGAGGTAACAGGGCTCGCTCAACAGCGATTGCTACCGAAGGTCAATCGCGTGCAGTGTGACCTAAGTCACAGGGCGCACGCGAGTGCGCGGTGCGGAACGCACCTTCGAGCAGTGATAACTACACAAACAAAAGAAAAACCCTACTGTTTAGTAGGGTTTCGGGGTGTTGGTGGAGGTAACAGGGCTCGAACCTGTGACCTCACGGATGTGAACCGTGTGCTCTAACCAACTGAGCCATACCTCCGTATTCTCGCAACATATGCGAGAATCTGTGGTTTATGATTTGTACATTCTCTTACGAGCCGCTTCCGCTTTCTTTTTGCGTTTTACGCTGGGTTTCTCGTAAGCCTCTTTTTTGCGGAGGTCACCGATGATGCCGTCGCGTGCGCATTTTCTCTTAAAACGGCGGATTGCGTTGTCCAAACTTTCGTTTTCACCGACTCTGACTGTTGACATCTTTTTCACCTCCTCGAATTTCGATTCCTTTCTATTATACACGAAAAAAGATTGATGTCAAACGAAAAATATATAAGACGGGCAAAAAGCGTTTCCAAAAGGAAATTTGATTGTTTTTTTCTGTTGCTAAAAGGGCGGTTTGAGGGTATAATCACTTGACGAAGCGCAAAAGTGCGCTATGTACAAAAGTTTTTAGGAGATGTAATATGGACTGGCAACAAGTGTGGCAAACCGTTCAAAATTGGCTCACTAACACGGGTATCAAAATCGTTATCGCAATCGCGATTATGGTCGTATCTTTTTCACTTATCAACTGGATTTGTAAGAAAATCTCAAAGCGTGCGGATAAAAAGGTCGCAGAGAACAAAAAAATTGACAAAACCATTTACAAAACCGTCAGTTACGTCGTGAAAGTCGCGCTCAAAGTGCTTGTTGTCATCGCGCTTATCGGCTACGTCGGAATCGACACGAGCGCAATCACCGCGCTTATCGCTTCGTTGGGCGTCGGCGTCGGTCTTGCAATCAACGGTACGCTTTCAAACTTCGCAGGCGGCGTGCTTATCCTCATAACAAGACCTTTCAAGGACGACGACTACATTCAGGCGTGCGGCTACGAAGGCACGGTCGAGGACATTCGCATTTGCCATACGAGATTGCGCACAACGGACAACAAAGTCGTGTATTTGCCCAACGGCAATCTTTCCACAAGTCAAATAGTAAACTTTTCCGAAAAAGATTTGCGCAGAGTCGACCTCAAATTCTCAATTTCGTATTCTGACGATTTTGAAAAGGCAAAGGCGGTTATCTCGGACGTATGCGCGAAAAACGAACTCATACTCAAAGACCCCGAACCGTCTATACGCGTATCGGCGCAGAGCGCAAGCAGCATAGACATTTCTACGAAAGTATGGTGCAAGAACGCGGATTACTGGACGGTGAATTTCGATATGCTTGAAAACGTCAAGAAAGCGTTTGACCAAAACGGCATAACGATACCGTTCAATCAACTTGACGTACACGTTGTAACCGATACGGCAAAAAAAGACGATGCCGTCGCATAACACCTGCGGTGTAATGATATCGTTACTTTCGTAACGGTGATATACTCACTTCGTTCGTATGATATCCACGCAAGCGTGCGCAAAAATCGTCGATGAGGCAACGACAACACGCAAGTGTGCGTATTGTCGAGAGCCTCGCTCGATTTATTGCGCTACTAACCGCGCAAGCCCTCTTTGCTCTCAAAATAAGAGGGGCAAGAACTCAAATCGCAATTCCGCGCGAGTGCTTGCTTGGTGGGTGCGCACTTTGTGCGCAAGCGGACAAATAAAAACTTAACATATAAAAATACCTCAATCCGGAGTTGTTATGTTTGAAAAAGAATTAACAAATGCGCTTGCTGTCGAAGTTCTTTCGCCGCAAGACGTGGAATCTGCTCTCGAAACGCCGAAAGAAGCGAAAATGGGAGATATTTGCTTGCCGTGCTTCAAGTTTGCACGCACTATGCGCCTTGCGCCGCCCGTTATCGCAAACAAACTTTTGCCTTACGTTCAGGCTCTCGATTTTGTGGACAAAGTCGAGGTCGTGGGCGGCTATCTCAACGTATTCTTTGACAGAAACACGCTTGCGAAAAAGGCTCTTGAAAGCGCGACGGACGAAAATGTCGGCGCAAGCGACGAAGGCGCAGGCAAAACCATTTGTATCGATTATAGTTCGGTCAACATCGCAAAGCCTTTCCACATCGGACATCTCGGCACGACCGTCATCGGCGGCGCGCTCTATCGCATATTCGAACATCTCGGCTACAAGGTCGTCGGAATAAACCATCTCGGCGACTGGGGTACGCAATTCGGAAAACTCATCGTCGCAACTCGCAAATGGTCTTCTCTCGAGGAAGTTGCAAACAACGACGAATACTTCCTCAACAAACTTTACGTCCGCTATCACAAAGAGGCGGAAGAACACCCCGAAATGGATGATGAGGCTCGCGCTTGGTTCAAGCGTATCGAGGACGGCGACGAGGAAGCGACAAAGTATTTCGACGTATTCAAAAAGGTCACTATGACCGCCGTCGGAAAGATTTACGACCGCTTGAAAATCAAGTTCGACAGTTATGCGGGCGAGAGTTTCTACAACGACAAAATGGAAGCGTGCCTCGACATATTGAGAGAGAAAAATTTGCTTGTCGAAAGCGACGGCGCACAAGTGGTAAACCTCGACGCATACGATATGCCCCCGTGCCTTTTGGTCAAGGCGGACGGCGCGACTCTTTACGCGACGCGCGACATCGCCGCGGCATACTATCGCAAGAAAACGTACGACTTCTACAAATGCCTCTACGTTGTCGCATATCAGCAGAATCTACACTTTAAGCAACTGTTTCAGGTGCTTAAACTAATGGATTTTGCGGGTGCAAACGATATGGAACACGTCGCATACGGTATGGTTTCTATGGAAGACGGCTCTATGTCAACGCGTTCGGGACGTGTAATCTGGCTTCAGGAAGTGCTTGACAAAGCGGTTGAAAAAGCAAGAAAAATCATCGAGGAAAAGAATCCGAACGCACCAAACAAAGACGAAATCGCAGAGAGCGTCGGCGTAGGCGCGGTGGTGTTCTCGTCGCTTTGGAACAACCGCATAAAGGACATCGTATTCTCATACGACAAGGTGCTCAATTTCGACGGCGAAACCGCACCTTACGTTCAGTATACTTACGCTCGTTGTGCAAGCGCGCTTCGCAAGGGCGGCGACGTCGATTATGCAAACGTTGACTTGTCCGCAATAACTTCCGACGAGGGTTACGACGTCATAAAATCCGTCATCACCTTTGGCGATTCCGTACGCCTTGCCGCAAAACTTCGCGAGCCGTGCTACGTCACTCGTCACATCGTCGACCTTGCCGAAAAGTTCAATCGTTTCTACATCGATCATCGCATACTCGTTGACGACGCACCCACTCGCAACGCACGTCTTGCTCTCACCAAAGCGGTGGGCAACGTGATAAAGTGTGGGTTAAGGTTGCTCGGCATTTCCGCCCCCGAAGAAATGTAAAACTGCGCTATTTGGCGAATAACTTTGTCAGGCACGGCTTGCCTCAAAATCGTGTACGATTATGTACACTGGGTTTTGATTCAAGCCGTGCCTTTCGCGTTCTTCATCCAAATAGCGCGATTTTTAATTAATAATTAATAATTAATAATGAATAATTAATAATTGCGGAAGGCAAAGCCTTAATCCGAAAACTTATTCAAAGGCTACCCGTTTATAAGAACGCCTTGAATAAGTTTTTGTTTAACCGCTTGCGCACAAAGTGCGCTTCACCAAGCAGATAATTTGGCGAAACTGTGGCAGGAGGGTTTATCCTTGCTTGGTTTGATAGCGCAAATTCTCTGCGCGGTAGGAGAGCAATAAATCAAGCAAGGCTCTCGACAACACGCAACGTTGCGTGTTGTCGGTGCATTGGCGTAGATTTTTGCTCTTTTGCTTGACACGACGGCTTCTTTTTTTTATAATGGTTTAGCATTTATATATTTATATATAGTAGATAGCAAAAATAAAAGTCCCTAAAAGACGGAGGAATATCGTTATGAAACAAACCTACCAACCCAAGAAAAGACAAAGAAGCAAAGTGCACGGCTTCCGTGAAAGAATGTCCACCAAGAGCGGCAGAAACGTTCTTAAAAGACGTCGCAACAGAGGCAGAAAGAAACTCAGCGCATAAGGCGTAATCCGAAATGCAAAAGCAATTCAGACTCAAAAAGAGGGCGGCGTTTGCCTACGTTTACCGCAAAGGCGAAAAAGCCTCTGCAAGGGACTTGTTGCTTTTGAGCGCGAAATCCAAAGAAGGATTGAAAATCGGGTTGTCCGTATCCAAAAAAGTGGGCAATGCCGTCACTCGCAATCGCGTAAAGAGGTTGCTTCGAGAGGCGATAATGCCGCTTACGGACAGAATCGACGACGGATTTATGTACGTTATCGTGGCGTATCCGTCCATTGCCGAGAAAGATTTTTTCTCGGTGTCGAAGTCGGTTGAACAGGCGTTTTCAAGAGCGGGGAAACTCAAATGATAAAGAAATTTTGTTTGTTTTTGCTGCTTTTGTACAAGCGTACTCTTTCGCCGATAACGGGCAACCGTTGCGCATACACTCCGACGTGTTCGATGTATTCGTACGACGCTATAAGCAAGTACGGCGCGCTTTTGGGGATTGTTTTGACAATCGAGAGGCTTTTGAGATGCACTCCGTTTGCCAAAGGCGGTTTCGACCCTGTCAGAGAGAACTATCGAGGAAAAACTAAATGGTTAATATGAGTTATCCGCGCAGACGGAAATTGCAGATATATCTCATCGCGGCTATGCTCGCGATTTTGTGCTGCATTCTGGTTGCGTGCAACAGCGACAACTCTTACAGTGTTGCGGGCGAAACCGTGAGCGAACCGACCCACTTTATGGCAAAGTTTATGATTATCATAAACAATGCTCTCGGCGGCGGCGTTGCGAGTTTCGGTTGGACGGTCGTTTTGTTTACGGTCGTATTGCGTCTTATCCTTTCGCCGCTCGACATTTGGCAAAAGGTCATCGCCAGAAAGAACAACAAGGCGATGGAACGTATGAAGCCGCAACTTGAAGTTTTGCAGGCAAGATACGCCGACGACAAGCAAAGATTGCAACAAGAGCAAATGGCTCTTTACAAAAAAGAGAAGTATTCCACGATGGGTATGTGTTTGCCCACAATCGTGACTTTCGTCGTGTTCTTCGTCGTGTTCGCAGGATTCAGACAAATGGTCGGCTATCAGTTTGCAAAGGACTACAAAGAGTGCGTAAAGACCTACAATGCGTCTATTGCCGAGCAAATCGAGCAAAATAAAGACAAGGAATTTATCGTAGACAACGGCGACGGCAAATACGACATCGACGATGTTGAAAAGACCGAAGCCGGCGCGGAATTTTATGCGAAGGCAAAGAAAAACGCACAACACGCCGTTTATGAAGTCTATTATTCCGAAGACCAAGTCACGATAAGAAGTTTCCTTTGGATTAAAAACATTTTCGTTTCGGACAACTGGGCGCAAGCAGTGCCCGACTTCGCGACGGTCACCGGTCAAAAGGGTATGGCAACGTCCAAACTCACAGGTATCACCATCGACGAATACAACGACGTTATGGCAGAAGTGCTTGGAACGGGCGGATACGGAAAAGACGGCAAATGGAACGGCTTGCTCATTCTTCCCGTGTTGTCCATAGCGCTCAGTCTGCTTTCCACAAAATTGCTTTCGGGCTCTCAAGCGCAACCCCCTGCGCCCGCACAGAACGCACAAGGCGATGGTGCGGAAAAAGCCAAAGCGCAACAACAATCTATGAAGATGATGCAGTACGTTATGCCCATAATGATGGGTGTATTCGCGCTGTTCTATTCGGGTGCGTTCGCGCTTTATATGTTCACAAGTTCGTTATGCGCGATTCTGTTCCAACTCACCTTCAATCTTATCGCAAAACTCGTCGATAAGAGCAGAGAAGGCGCGAGCGGGGTTGCAAAAAGATAGGAGATAAAATGGAAAAATCGATAGAAACACAGGCTTCATCCGTCGATCTCGCGGTCGAGAAGGCGTTAGTGGAACTCGGTGTATCAAAAGACAAAGTTGACGTCGAAGTCATCTCGAAGGGCGGACTCTTTTCCAAAGCGAAAGTCAGAGTCACCGTCAAGGATTCAATCGCCGACAAAATGGCGGAATTTTTCAACGGCACGCTCTCTCGTATGGGACTCGTATCCCGCGCGAGCGTAGAGGATAAAAACGGCACGCTTTACATCACGATTGCGGGCGACGACAGCGGCGTTGCAATCGGATACAGAGGCGAAGCGCTCGACGCGTTCCAGTATCTTGCGCTCACCTTCCTCAACGAGCAAAAATGCGACTTCAAAAAAGTCGTCGTCGATTGCGAAAACTACCGCGAAAAACGCAAAGAAACCCTTTCCGCGCTCGCTCTCAAAATTGCGCAAAAGGCAGTGCGTTTGCAAAGAAAAATCGCTCTCGAACCTATGAATCCGTTTGAAAGACGAATCATTCACAGCGCGCTTGCGGACAGCGACGTCGCGGACACCGAAAGCGAGGGCGAAGAACCCAATCGCTATATCGTCATCGTTCCGAAGGGTGTGGAACTCAAAGACCAACGCCCCATCAAGAACGGCGAAAGAGAACCGAGAAAAGACGGCAAGAGGGACCGCAAGGATTTCCGCAAAGGCGACCGCAGAGATAACAGAAACGGAAAGGACGCTCGCGAGCGTAAGCCGAGAGAAGAAGAACCCGAAGCGCCGGACGGCAGAGTATATCGCGGATATTTCACGGAGCAAGACGATTTCGTAAAACCCGTTGCGCAATCCGGTCCGCCCAAATTCAAGAGTTTCGGCGGCAAAAAGAAATTCTGACAATCATTCCGAAAGGAAGAAAATAATGAGTACGATAGCGGCAATTTCATCACCGATAGGTGCAGGTGGTATCGGCATAGTGCGCGTGTCCGGCGAGGACGCGCTTCGCATCGCCGATGCCATTTTCTCTTTTTCACGCAAAAACGCCTCGAAAGGCGTCGTTTCCGCTTGCGGCGACGAGCAAAACAAAATCGACGTCGAGCAAGAAAAGGGACTTCGCCAAGTATGGATGCCGTTTTATATGAATTACGGAGTGTTCGACGCGGGTGAGTTTTGCGACAAGGGATACGCCGTTTATTTCCCCAAAGGACGCTCGTATACGGGCGAAGATACGGTTGAGTTTTATTTGCACGGCGGCGTTCGCATAATGCAGGGCGCGCTCGACGCACTTTTGCGCGGCGGCGCGGTTATGGCAAAAAACGGCGAGTTCACAAAGCGTGCCTTCCTCAACGGAAGACTTTCGCTTGCCGACGCGGAAGGCGTAATCGATATGATAAACGCAGAGAGTGTGGCGGGCGTAAAGGCGGCGTACAGACTTATGCAGGGCAACGTGTCCAAGTGTATCGACGCAATCCTCGAAAAACTCGGCGTGCTTATCGCAACGCTCGAAGCGACGCTCGATTATCCCGACGAAATGGAAGACGAGGTTTTGCCGTCTCTGCCCGATTCTGTGAACGAAATTCTCGACGACGTAAACAAACTCATATCCACCGCAAAGAGCGGACGCATTGCAAAACACGGTATAAACGTTGCGCTTGCGGGCAACACCAACGCAGGCAAATCCTCGCTTATGAACGCGCTGCTTAAAGAGGACAGAGCAATCGTAACCGACGTTGCGGGAACGACTCGTGACACGGTCGAGGACAGTTTCGAGTGCGACGGCGTGAAGATAAATCTCGTCGATACGGCAGGGATACGCGAGAGCGACGATATCGTCGAGGCAAAGGGAATCGAACGAGCAAAACGCGCGTTCGAGGGTGCGGACGTTATATTGCACGTCGTGGACACAACCGCCCCCGACGATAAGGAATGGGATTTTTCGGGCAAGACCGTGTTTGAGGTTTACAACAAATGCGACGTTTCGCACTTCGACAAAAAGTGCGGCAAGAACGAGTTCGAGATAAGCGCAAAGACAGGCGAGGGCGTGGACGAGTTGGCGCACGCAATAGCCGCTTTGTACAAGCAAAGCAAAGTCGGCGATGGTGAGATAATCACGTCCGAAAGACACGTTTCGGCACTTTACGAAGCAAAAACAGCACTTGAATGTGCGATTTCGTCACTTGACGACACAATCGATTGCACGCTTATCGATTTGAGAAGGGCGTACGACGCACTCGGCGAGATAACGGGCAAGACCGCAACGCAAGACGTCGTGAACAGTATCTTTTCACGATTCTGCGTCGGGAAGTAAATTGCAAAACGAAAAAACAAACTAAACAAATAAGCAAATAATTATATAAAAAA
>OHEU01000253.1_pt1 | contig 34978 bp, 34 predicted proteins | sample 1567341 | NCBI WGS metagenome assembly OHEU01 (sample SAMEA3879524, study PRJEB24766) | human gut metagenome | biome: human-associated habitat; feature: feces | place: USA | collected 1985/1987 | reverse complement strand
GCACATTGGTGTTATGTACAGAAGGGGAGGGCGCAATGCCTTCCCCTTCTTGCTTTGTCTGGGAACGAAACTGTGAGGTGAAAGCATGGCTATCCGGATCGAGCGTGTGGAAGAGGGCAGCGAGGCCGCTGTCCTCGGCCTCGCTGGCGGCCTGTTCGGCCTTCTGGTTCGCGTGGGTCAGCAGGGCCAGCGCCGCCCCGGCGGCGAGGACGAATACCAGCAAAACGATGAGGGTATGCTGTTTTGCTTTCATGGCGTGCCTCCTTACTTGCGGCGGCGCAGCAGCACCACCACTGCCCCGGCAATGAGCACCGCCGCCGGGAGCACGAACACGAAGGTCAGCCCCAGTGCTGCAGCGGTGGAGCCTGCCACCGTGATAGGCTCGGCTTCCAGCGCCTTGGTGTCCACAAGGACATCCTGCCCTACCAGCGAAGCCGCGCAGCCCTGCAGGAAGGTCAGGTTGCCGGGCATGGACTGATAAAGCTGCTCGTTATCCATATTGGGGCAGCCGATCCAGAGGACCTCGGCATCGGTATCCTCGTTCCGTGCCCAGACAGCCAGTGCAAAGGGGCCGTCTGTGTCCCCGTCCTCCCGCTCCATGGTGGTAAGGTCGTTGATATCAGTCTTGGCATAGGCAGCGGAGGAGCTGTTCAGCAGCGGCTCGGCGGTGACATCCTCGGTCTCAGTGACCGTGATGCCCTGTGCCACTGACAACATGACATGGGTATTGGTGTTCACGCCATTCAGCGCAGTGCTCTCGGTGGGCGTGCCGTAGTCCGGCAGCAGCGACCATGCAGAGTTATACCGCGCCTTGCTGCTGTCGCCCTCCACCACCATGCCCTCTGCGCGGGCAAGGCCGAACTGCGCCAGCACGGCGTCCAGCTGCGGAGTCTGGACGTAGACACTGCTGGTCAGCAGCAGTTTGCCGCCCGCCGCCAGATAATTTTCCAGCTGGCTGATCTCATCCACAAGGCCGTCCCCTGCGGTAAAATCGCTGGTGGGCGCGTTGATGATAAGCAGATTGCAGTCCTCCGGGATGGTGCTCGTGAGCAGATCCAGCGGCTGGGCGTTGATATTCTGGGCGTCCAGTGCATCGGTCAGGGAGTCGGTCAGGGACTGTTCGCCGTGGTTGGTGGTATAGTAGGCGTGGCTCTGTCCGGCTGCGGTAAGCTTATAGATGGCAGATGTGATCTGCTTTTCGCCGCCAAAAGTCACGCTGGCAGAGCCGGTGGTGTAGTAGTCGGTGTAGTCGTACTCGTACAGGTCGGCGGCATCCAGCACGGTGCTGTTCTCCCCGCAGGTAACGATCAGACTGCCGGTGGAAACATTCTCCGCACCGTACTTTGCGGCAAAGGTGGGGTACAGGGTGGGGTCCTTCTGTTCCCAGCTCAGGTGCCCGCTCTCGGCGGCGTAGTGATCCAGCAGCTTTGTGATGATGGCATCCTCGCTGCCGGTTTCGCAGAGGTAATAGATGTGCACATCCTTTTCCAGCCCCTCCACCAGCGCTTTGGTGCTGTCGCTCAGGGTGTACATTTTGGCTTCAGAAAGGTCGAACTCGGTATATTTTGCAGGGATGGCCCGCACCAGCAGGTTGAGCAGTACCGCCAGCACCAGCACTGCTGCCAGCATGGCGGTGGACAGCAGCCCGCTGCGGAATACCCTGCCTTTCTGAGAGGCTGCGTTCTTGTTCCATTTCATCGTTGTGGCCTCCTCTCAGTTCCAGCGGCGCTTTTCCAGCCCCTGTGCGGTGAAAAACAGGAACACCGCCGCCACGGTCAGGTAGTAGACCAGCGTGGGGATGGAAAAGCTGCTGTTGACAAATTCTTCAAAGGGGGTAAACAGGCACAAGGCGCTGAGCACCGCGCTGAAAGCTTCGGTCAGCCAGCCGCTCTTGAGCAGAAACAGCGCCGTAAGCGCCACGCAGCACCCCGCAAAGGAAAGGCAGCCCAGCGTAAAGCTTTTGCTTCGCAGCCCCGCCACCACGCTGAGCACAGCGGCAATGGCCGTGAACAGTGCCAGCGCCACCGCGCTGCCGGTGGTGAACATAGTGCGCAGGCTGGGCATCATATAAGCCAGCAGCAGCGCCGCCACGCCGGAGACAGCGGCGATAATCTGGTTTTCGGTCAGGCTGGAAAGGAACACCCCGATGGAAATGGCGGCGCAGCCCATGAGGTAATAGCACAGCAGCGCGGAAAAGTTGGCCAGTGTACTGGTGCCGGTAGCGCCCAGTGCTTTCAGCACAAGGATCATGCCCGCATCCACAAGGCAGGGCAGCGCAAAAATGACGCAAAGGGCAAAATATTTGCCCAGCACGATGCCGCCCACCGACACCGGGCTTGTGAGCAGCAGCTGGTCGGTGCGGCTGTGGCGCTCCTCCGCAAAGGAACGCATGGTGAGCACCGGAATGTAGAGCAGCAGCACAAAAATGGTGCGGTACAGCGTGTAGTAGCCAAAATCCGGCAGGCCATAGCCCAGATTCAGCGCCACAAAATAGATAGCCGTAGCCGCCAGCATAAAGGCGGTAAGCACCGCACCGATCATGCCGTGAAAGCAACTGCGGAGTTCTCGTTTAAAGATGGCCAGCATCTCAATTCTCCTCCCCTTCTGCCGGGGCTTCCTGCTCCGGCTTTTTTTCGGTCAGCGCAAGGAATACCTCCTCAAGGCTGCGGTTCTCGGTGGCAAGTGCCAGCACGGTGCACCCGGCCTCGGTCAGTGCCCGGGACACAGCAGCGCGGCGGTCGGCGGCGTCCTCGCTCTCGGCGGTAAAGGTGATCTGACCGTCCGCGGCGCTTTCCAGTTCTACCTTGCAGATGCCCGGCACGCTGCGCACAGCGGCCAGCACGGTGTCGGGCTCGCCCTGCGCGGTAGCGCGCAGACGGCTACCGGGATTTAGAGTCTCGCCCAGCTCCTCCGGGCTGCCCACAGCCACCAGACGGCCTTTAGAGAGGATGAGCACCTGCTGACACACGGCCTGCACCTCGCTGAGGATGTGGCTGGACAGAATGACCGTGTGCGCCTTGCCCAGCTCCCGGATGAGGTTGCGGATCTCGATGACCTGTGCGGGGTCCAACCCTACGGTGGGTTCATCCAGAATAATAAGCTGCGGGCTGCCCAGCAGCGCCTGCGCAATGCCCACTCGCTGACGGTAGCCCTTGGACAGGCTGCGGATGACCCGGGGCAACACTTCTTCCAGCCCGGTGCGGCGGGCAGCGGCCAGCACCTGCTGCTTGCGCTGCGCGTGCTTTACCCCCTTAAGCTCTGCCACAAAATCCAGATACTCCTGCACGGTCATTTCCGGGTAGAGCGGAGGCTGCTCCGGCAGGTAGCCCACACAGGCCTTGGCCTGCTGCGCCTGCTCCGGCAGACGGAAGCCGGCTACCTTTACCTCGCCCTCGGTGGGCGCCAGATAGCCGGTGAGGATATTCATAATGGTGGATTTGCCCGCGCCGTTGGGCCCCAGCAGACCGTAGATCTGGCCGTCCGGCACCGTAAACGAGAGATCCTGCACGGCAGGGCGGCTGCCGTAGGACTTGCTCAGGTGAGAAACTTCGATCACAGCAAACTCTCCTTTTATTTCAGAAGCTGTTTTGCGGAAAGCGGCATGGAATCAGTGCCTTCCGGTTTGGAACTGCTTTAGTTTAGATGGAAAATGTGTTTAAATTAAGACAATCCTGTGTGGGAAAACGAAACATTTGCCACCGCAAAACGCAAAAATGCCGCCTCCCGAAGGAAGCGGCATGAGATAGCCTATAATTACTTACGGCCGAAACGCTTGTTGAAGCGCTCAACACGTCCGCCGGTGTCAACCAGCTTCTGCTTGCCAGTGTAGAAAGGATGGCACTTGGAGCAAACTTCGACGTGGATCTCGGGCTTGGTGGAACGAGTCTTGATGACGTTGCCGCATGCGCAGGTGATGGTGCAGTCAACGTAGTTCGGATGGATACCCTGTTTCATTCTTTTCACCTCATTTCTGGTTCTGACTTATTGGGGCCATATTTAATGTATGTGCCCATCACAACCTTCAATATCGGCTACCCCGTCGAGCGGCCTTGGAAACGATTGCCTTACTATTATAGCACGAATCGGCCAGAATGCAAGAGGGAAATTTAAGTTTTTTACAGCTTTTGCAGCGTCCAGCCCTTTTGTGCTGCCAACTGCTCCAGTTCCCGGTAAGAAAGCCTCAGCTGCGCAATGTTGAAGCCCGGCAGCTCCGCAAGGCAGCCGCCGTCCTGTGTCCGGTGCAGCAGCTTGCGCACCAGCAGTTCCTGCTTGCCGTCCAGCGTATCCAGCCCGGTCACATATTCTCCACACCGGGGCAGCGGCTGCTGCCAGTCAATGGTTTTGCAGGCCCTTGCAAGCGTAAGATGGTTGCAGGTCACCGTCTGCCGGAATTCCAGTTTCATGATGTTCTCCCCTTTTGCGCCGGAGATTCACAGCTGTTCCCGACGCGATTCTATGATATAACATTTTGTTTTATATGTCAATATAACATTTCGTTATGCCTATACTTTACCTTGAATAAAGCCTTTGAGGTAAGCACCATGTATCAACGTATCCGAGATCTGCGAGAGGATCGTGATCTGCTGCAAAAGGATGTTGCGGCGTATCTGAAATGCACACAGGTCTGCTACTCCAATTACGAGACCGGCAAGCGGGATATCCCCACCGAGGTGCTGATCCAGCTTGCTCACCTCTACCATACCAGTACAGATTATATCCTTGGTCTTACGGACGACAGCGCCCCGCCCATCCCCCGCAAAGCGTAAAACTGCCCCCAAAGCAGCGCGATTTGATGCGAGCTACTTTGGGGGCAGTCTGTTTGATATAAAAATATTTCACTATGGCCCCGCATGGAAAGGTTCTTGTAAACGCGTCCATACGGCATCGTCTATGCAAGAATGATTCCTCTCACCTCTCCAAAGCTTCCGGAAAACAGAGCAAAAAAGAAAGTCCGACAATCATTCGAATCAACGAACAATTCCGAGATTTTCAATGTCTCCAGCGGGGGCAACCACATACTCTGTCTTCAGAAGGGGATTTTAAGTCCCTCGTGTCTGCCAGTCTTCGGCAAATTCAATTTTCGTTCGTTGTATCGTTTTATTTTTCATTTCGAGAGAGATTTTTCCTTCGCGAGCGAGAGGGATTCGCATTTTTTTAACAAGATAATATTACCACCTTTTTCGCCTCATGTCAACCATGTAAAATTGTTTCATCTTGTCGTGTTTGATCCTCGGAGCGTCCGGGACCCGGGGCTACCGTCGGGGGCGTTCGCCCTGCCCAGATGCGCTCCTCAGGGTGGGGTGGGGTGAGGGGTGGATGATAGTTTGATGGGGGTATTGATGGACGGAATTGAGTGATAGGTTTCCTCTGATTTTTGAAGAATACTTTTGAAGTGATTGAAGCCGTTTTTGATGTGCAGATTGCCTTGATAGCTTCTTGTCTGTGATGTTCCTTTGCTTTGCCTCCGCTCTCCCCTGCTACCTCTTTTGTTGAAATTTCACCGGAAGCAATTTTGAGGGATTGAGTAAGAGGCAGGCATATTTTGTTCGATATGAAGCAATCGTTCTATTATAAAACCGTATGGATAAAGTTTTGTAACTCCGTCCACACGGTTTGAGGTTTTGAAAAGATTACTTTAGTTCGTGCAAGATTCAACAGCAAGCTTCAAATTTTTTAATTTCGTCTTTTTCCCATAGAACTATTTTCACACTTCAAAAACACTGAGGAAGCACGGTTCTGTTAACCCGTTATCCTTAAATATTATTCTTTAAATCAAAAAACGCCTACAACAGAAAAGCAGATTCACTGTTGCAGGCGCATATCTTTACTTCAGTTTTTCTAGGATTTCATCTGCACTCATACCACTGGCAAGTAGCTTTTTCAGAACGGATTCTGCTTCAGCTTTCTTTGCTTCTTCAGCGACCTTGCCATCGGCCGCTGCTTTCTTAGCTTCGAGCTTGGCGATTTCTTTTTCAGCCTTCTTCAGAGCAGCCTTCTTGGCTTTCAGGTCAGCCTTCAAGGTGTCAATATTAGCGGTAATGGATGCAATCTCAGTATTCAGAGACGCAATAGTCTCCTGCTTCTCTGCAATCCGGGATGCGTGATCAATAATCATTGTTTTGGGCTTATTCTTGCTTTCCTTTGTTCTTGGCATAATGAACAACCTCCACTACAACTCTATTTATAGCTTGAATTACAGCACATTATTCTGTAGATTACAATTTCAGAAATTGTAATAATATGATGCCTCTTCTTTTGCAATATGCTCCATATCTGGATAAATCGAGCTTTCGTGAAATCCCATTGCATTAAGTTGATGCCTCAGTTTCTGTCTTATCTGTTGCGGTATACGAATCTTGTACAAATAGTCGTACGATTCATCTAACGAAAGCAATCTATCAAGTTGTTCTGTCGAGCTATGTATTGTAAAATCCGATTGCTGAACATACATTCGCAAATCATTTCCTACTCCATGACATGCAACCACTCTTTTTTGAAGTTTGATGTTTCCATCTTTCTTATCGGAAAAAGCTCCTTCCAAATCCCCCTCCAAACTTTTATAGCTTATTGGTGGAACGTACTCACCGTACCCAACTTTACGATTCAGTTTCATTGGATTCATCGCCCAAACTGCTGCATCCGCATCTTCTTGATTGCTCACCGCAAAATACAATGCAACTAGTGGTGATTCTGACCAATCCAATAATCTTGTCGGCAAGCCATAATGTTGCATTAAAGTCAGCCATGCAGCCCGGTTGTAAATTTGCGGAGAATTCGGATTCAAACGCATTGTATGAATCATAAAGTTGGTTGTACTGTACTGCTCACAGTGTTCCCCTCTATCTTTTTTCCGTTGAATTGATGGAACAAGTCCCCATAAATAATTAGATTGTCCTCGATACCACATACGATACACTTGCTCATCATTAATTTGAGTAGTTGTATCCACAAAAGAGCCAATACTATCTATTTCTAATTCCTTAATCACACTTTATTCCTCCTCGAGGTAAGTTTTTGAAGTATACATATTTTGTGTAGCATTTACGCTATGATTTAGCGTATTTTTCTCCATATTCGCCAGTGTATTTCTGTGTCTCGCAAATAGTGCACTCAAAATGCACTCACGGCATGTTTCAAATTTAGAATTTTCATTCTTCGCTCAATTCCGTAGAATACTTTTCAATCGCAGATTTGTATAAATCACACGTTTCATCCTTAAATTGTACTCGCTTTTTAATTAGTGCATCAAATCTATCATATATGTTTTTATAAATTATTTTGTGTGCAGGATTTTTTAAGCTTTCCTCATCATAAGGATCCATTTCGAATCCGTTTTCTGCGCTCTCATCAACAATTAAGTTCAGCAATCTCAAAAGATCCTCTTTTCGAATTTTATCTATGGTTTGTTTATCTGTTTCCAAACCACTTACAGAGAAAAATCCCCGTCCATTCTCAATGTAAAGATACTTCATATGTTTTGCTCCTCTCAAGATACGCTTCTTCACCTGCTTCCAAGCAATTCAGCATAATTGATCTGCGCTTTAACTTATTTCCCTCCAGATCTGTTAGTTCTTCACTGGTTGGATATCCAGAATAAAGGTGATATTTGATAGCACCATCTGGAGTAATCTCTTTTTCTGTGTATATGAGAAAATCAGGATGTACCGAAGCCCCAATAGTGTTATTATGTGTTGCAATCACAACAGGAATGTGTTCGGACAGTTCTTTCAGTAAAACATCAACACCATCTTTTAAGAAAATATTGTCAAAAGAAGATTCTGGTTCATCCAAAATTAAAATATCTTCTTGTAAAGCATCTTTCACTCGTTGAAGCAGATTATATTCCGATCGTTCGCCACCTGACGCTTTAGTTCCATATTTATTCAAAACCTCATATTCAATATAAGCAAAAAATTTATGATATTCAGAACTTGGAATACTTTGATTTTTGCGTAACGAACACAAATACTCGTACGGATCATTATATTTTTCGTAAAGGGGAGTAAGTGCATCACTCGTTCTAAACACCGAGTGCAGCTCCTGAGCTCCATTAAAAGGTCTTGATTTTGCAACGATGTTAAACGAATGGACGCTTTTTTGTTCAATAATACGTTTTTGCTGAATACCTTTAACAATAGCAACGAATTTTTCTATTTTTCTCTGATTCAGCAAAATCCTGTAAAAGTCAATCTCAGGAATAACTGTATTTGTCGTCCTACTGCTCAACTCCGTCTTTATATTACCGACAATATCATTCACACATTTCATAGTGCTTGCTAATTGGCTTTCAGATATATATTTTTTTCTGAGTGAAACCGCCAAATTTAACAATGCTTTTCTCTCAATATGAGAATTTATCAATTCTCGATACTCTAAATTAGAAATCAAAACATCAACAGCTTCAATAAGCTTTTTAAGTGATGATAGGTCTTTAATGTCGAATAATGTTTCACTAAATAGTTTTGCTTTTGCAAAAGCATCTTGTCTTTCGACCTCTGCAGCAGATTTTTTTAACATTTCAAGATATGTTTCTATTTCCCTTTCATCTGCTCTTAAATCTACCGCCTGCACATTATCAATCACATTTCTAAATGGTTGCAAAAATTCTTGAGTAATGGAGTCCCCTTTTCTCCGTAAAAGTTCATCAAATCTTCGTTTATCTGCTTCTTCATCCCGAACAAGTAATTCAAACTGGCGTATATAAGCAGCATGCTCATACTGATTATTAATAGCGTCTAATGTATATGACTTTCCAGAGGATCTCCCTCCCAAAACAACTGTCAGACCTGTAGAGATTTGCAATCCATTATCTAAAATTTGAAACAAAACATTCCCTTCATCTGGAGAAAGTGAAACTTTGGCACGGTCTCTTAAGGCGTGCTTTAATGCATTTATAGATAATTCCTCTATATCAATAAAAGTTTGTCTATCTGGGAACTGCGCCCCCTTGTTCTCCATGCGTTCATCGCTAAAAAGAATTGGTACGAGTTCCTCGCTTCTTTTTTTCATTGATATAAATTTTTTTACGCTTGTGACTTCGCCACATGTAATATACTCTTTGATATTGGGAATTCGATGTAATTCTAACTTTGGACTTTTATCATAGTGAGGTATCAGTACATACTTTCCAATAGTTGGAAAATATTCCAACAGATCATCTTCTGATATCCAAGAAGTATTTGTTGAATTTTTTTCCTGTACATGCTTGCATCGAGGTTCAAAATCATCCAGGTCGTCCGGTGAAGTAATCAATAATAAATGTCCCTGCTCTACATCAATTTCAATACCCGGAAATACTGGCACTGATATTTTTTCACAAATTTCTTCATATTGCTTTCTATCAAACAGATTATGATTTGTGACAGCAATTGCATCTAATTCTTTGCATTCCACATAACTTTGCAGAGTATCCATGGAGAATTCAAAGTAATGGTCACTTACAGTCGCAACTGTGTGAATGTGTAAATCGACCTTTTTCATACTTTCTATCCTCCTATCAGTCCCAATGCAGCTGTTCCCAAAAGTTGAATCACAGCACCGTAAAACCAACCATGCTTTTCCATGTGATTGGAGATCTTTTCAAATAATTTCTTTTGTTTCGGTATAGCTCTGCTCAACTGTATATTCTCAATCAATTCTTTGACCTCATCCAACAATTCGTGGAGCTCCTCTTTATCCTCGCCGCCTTTTTCATCTATAGCTTGCTCAATTTGATGTATGGAATTGTCCACAGTCAATGTAGAGCCCGAAACATTACCGAAAACCAAGTTTCCATAATTGATAATACTTTGTTGGCGCTCCTTTTCACGCTTATCTCGCCTATCTAAAGCTGCCTGTTTATCCTCAAAATAGGAGAAGGCAGGCGGCAACAAGTCGAGCATACCTCCATTATCAAAAGATAAAAGCCCGCCAATCATTCCATATTGTATGAGTTTTTCAAGCTCTACTCCGACAGACATCTGGACATACGACGGAAAAATATCATCAGAGAAATTAACATGGTTGCCCCTTCGGCTGTCGCACTCCAGTAAACACCTTAATATTTCTTCTGATGTCTTATCCATAATGCGAAAGCCTTCCACTAATGGTTGGCCATTTACAATAGATGATGCCCGATCCCGAACAATCGCTTTTTGTTCCATGCGCTTCTGCTCCCTTGCCCGTTTTTCATCTTCCCGCCACTTTTTATCCGCAAGCTGTTTTGCCTGCTTCATTTGAGATTCAATTTGTCTTTCCAATGGACTTTTGGCCATAGTCCCACCTCATTTCACCCATGCCTGTCCGTTCATCAGCATGGACAGGAGCTAGTCACGGAGTTTTGTTAATTCTTTACATTCGTTTTCCAAAAGTTTTCTTTTGCTACAACCAGGTAATATGTGTGCCGCAAAACGCTCGGTTAACTCTATCGGGGGGCAACGGAATTTTAAATCCAGATAAAGTTTCTTTGGACACCTTTTTGAATGTTGTACCAACTCCTTGCTGAGCAATTGCAGGAATATTACTTTTCAAAACATAGTAGATATAAAATTCTGAATATCTGGCATCTAGAACAATTGATTTAAGTCCCTGATTAGTGCATACCTCATTTTCGGAGATTTCAAGGTATCCGATCGGTGCCCTGGTGCTTAAAAGCACAGTATGTTTTGGCATCAAAACAGCAGAACTATTCTCAATCCCCTCTACAGTCACATCTCGCTCTCCATGACTAATAAACATTTTGTCTGTGTTCCCAGATAAGACATTTGGCGTAATCCATGCATATCCATCTGTACAATAGTATTCGTCAAAGGATGTATTCGGTGTACCGCCAGAAACAAGGGTTCCCAGATCCTCATTAAAAGGCATTCAGCACTTCATTGCTTTCTGCAAGCATGATTTTGCCGTCACCACTCTTTGCGTGATTCCTCAGCCCGCCTGAAGACTTTTTCTTCCACTTTCTGCCAGATTCACCCCATTTTAGGCAGTCCATCCGGCCAAGTCGCATTCTCTACATGCCAGTTTCGACAGACTATCCAACAGACTCCATTCCATCTACCGTTTTCACGCAAACTTCAATGGTCCTACATATAAATCATCCCTTTTTCCTATATTTTTTCTCCTATACAAAAACGACTCCGGGGCACTGCCAGAGTCGTCATCGAATTTATGCCTTATATCCCTTTTCACAGATTACATTGACAACTTCGTCAACATACTTCTGGCAGGTGTCGTGGTCGGGGGCTTCCACCATCACGCGCACCAGAGGTTCAGTGCCGGACTCGCGCACCAGAATGCGGCCGGTATCGCCCAGTGCCTCGGCCACAGCCTTGACCGCCTCCTGCACCGCCGGGTCGTTTTGCGCGGCCTTTTTGTCGGTCACGCGGACGTTCTCCAGAACCTGCGGATAGATCTTCAAAGACTCAGCCAGCTTGCTCATGGGCATCTTCTTTGCCAGCATGACTTCCATCACCTTCAGGCTGGTCAGGATACCATCACCGGTGCTGGCGTACTTGGAGAAGATGATATGACCGCTCTGCTCACCGCCAATACGGCAGCCGTTCTTAGCCATGTACTCGTAGACGTACTTGTCGCCTACGGCGGTCTTTGCGTAGCCAATCCCCTGCTCATCAAAAGCCTTGTACAGACCAAAGTTGGACATGACAGTGGTGACCACCGTGTTGTTCATCAGTTCGCCGTGTTCCTTCATGTAGCAACCATAGATGTACAGGATATGGTCGCCGGTAATAACATTGCCCTTCTCGTCCACACACAGGCAGCGGTCAGCATCGCCATCAAAGGCAAAGCCAACATCCAGACCGTTCTCTACCACGAACTTCTGCAAGCCCTCGATATGGGTAGAGCCAGCATTATTGTTAATGTTCAGGCCGTTCGGCTTGTTGTTGATGACATAGGTATCCGCACCCAGAGCATCAAAAACAGACTTAGCGATATTCCAGCTTGCACCGTTGGCGCAGTCCAGACCAACCTTCACGCCCTTGAAGGAGTAAATGCCCAGGCTAATCAGGTAGCCCATGTAGCGGTTACGGCCTGCCACATAGTCCACGGTGCAGCCGATGTGCTCCCGGTGTGCAAAGGGCAGCTCCGGCCAGTCCTTGTCAAATACATGGAGTTTGCCGTCGATGTAGTCCTCCACCAGCAGCAGGGTCTCCTCGGGCATCTTCTCACCGTAGCAATCGATCAGCTTGATACCGTTATCATAGTACGGGTTGTGGCTGGCAGAGATCATGATGCCGCAATCAAAGTCATCCACGCGAGCGATGTAAGCCACACTGGGCGTAGTAGTGACATGCAGCAGGTAAGCGTCTGCTCCGGAGGCGGTCAGTCCTGCGACCAGACTGTACTCGAACATATAGGAGCTGCGGCGGGTGTCTTTGCCGATTACAATGCGTGCAGGCTCGTTGTTGCCATTGCGCTCGCGGAGCATATTGTAATACCAGCCCAAAAAGCGACCAACCTTGTAGGCATGGTCGGCAGTCAGATTAATACCAGCTTCGCCACGGAAGCCGTCAGTTCCAAAATACTTTCCCATTCTTGATTATCTCGTTCCCAAAAGCGAACTTTTATTAGTGTATATGCTTTTCCCAGCGCACGATGCTACCTGCAAAAAGCATTGTCATCCGCATAGTGCATCGACTCCGGGACGCTGTGAATCAAGTATAGCACAATTCTTGAATCAAATCACCCCTTCTGCAGATTTTCTCTATTCAAAAATGTCAAATACTTGTCTTACGCACAGCCGGTTGCACCTATAAACACCTTGGCATCAACCCTTGGGAGCACACCCACGCTTATTCATTTTCTGCTCTGCCTCGTCCGGCACATCGATCAGCCCGAACCGATAGAACATTCCGTATATATAGGTCACGCCCCGGATATCGCCCAGCGCTTTTGGCCGTTCAACCACTGCTCCAACCTCTTTTACATTGCCCAGCGCCAGCAGCACCGAGCTCCACGCCAGACTTTTGCTATTTTCCCGGCGGTCGATCCAGAACTCCTTTGTGTATTCGCCGCTTCTGCCCTTTCGAATTTCATAGGTGAACGGCAGGCCGGAATAGGTTTTAAAACGCACTTTTTGATAGAGTAAAACCACATCCCACAGACGCTCCTCTGTCGGCGCTGCTCGCAGTTTCTTCGTTGCGTTGCTCGGTATCTCCGCTGCCGCTCTGCTCCTACACTGATCTTTTCTGTGGAAGTTGTGCTTGGGAAATACACACCCTTTTCATATGGCAGATATGAGGTGACGGAGGCTTTGGACAGCTTGAGCTCTGATGCGGTGGAAAGAATAGCCTCTTTATAGCTCTGCGCTTCTCGGTATTCTTCAAAAGTATCCTGTACCTTTTCCGCTATATCCGACTCACAGACCCCGGCTGTGATGAGCAGCTTGCGAGCCTTGATAGGATTAATGGACAGTGCGTCCGCGATGGCTTGGAGAGAGTTGTTTTTATAGAGGGACACCGCCGCATTCATCTGCTCTTTTAGATTTTTCCCAGCATCGTACTCCGGCTTTGACTTTTTCCGGCCACCGTCAGGCTTGCGTGTTTCTCCCACAGAAATTCCCATTCTTATTTACGTTATAAACTATATAGTCTACTTCAAAAATATCGTGTGAACTGCTGAGTCTCAGTTTGTCCACACGGCAATGGTGTTATTTCAGTTTTGCGAGAATCTCGTCTGCACTCATGCCGCTGGCCAGCAGCTTTTTCAGCACGTCCTCTGCTTCAGTTTTCTTTGCAGATTCTGCTACTTTGGTTTCAGCTTTGACCTTTTTGACTTCGATTCTGGCGATTTCCTTGTCGATAGCTTTCAGCGATGCCTTCTTGGTTTTTAGGTCAGCTTTTAGCGCATCGATGTTCGCAGTAATGGGTGCGATCTCGGCAGTGACAGCTTCCTTTGCAGCCTGCTTTTCAGAAAACTGCGCAGTAAAGTCAACGGTTGCTTTTACGATCTTGGACTTGTTCTTGCTGCCTTTGGGACGGGGCATAGTAGTCAACCTCTTTTTTGTGTTATAGTGGTTTAAGTATAGCGCTGTGTGGCCAGTTGCTCACTACGAAAAAGTATACAATTATCAGAGTAGCATAGGGAGCTATCTTGATCCCAGTATATCACAGTTTCATTTCTTTTTACAGGCGTTTTCTTATCCTCATTATCCCCCAGTAGCACACATCACCTAGTACTTCCCCGCCTATGCTGTAGAATATATCCGACAGTTTGAACGTACCAAGCCGTAGCAATAATTGCAACATCTTAATGCTCACCCAAAAGATATAATTTAAAATTACATTTTGTGTGATAAAAACCGAAATCAGTTTTTGATATGAAGTATCTCTATAACCATTTTTATCATCTGATTTTTCATTATTAAAAGTACAAACATATAAGCAACAACAGAAGTAATTATTGAAAAAGTTGTAGAAATTAGTACCGAACTAATATATTTCTCGGACATAGAACATATAATCCATATTGCCATGCAACCTATAGCAACAGAGCCAATATCCTTTTTTAGAAAACTGACCTTAAAATATTTTCTTCCATACCACCATGTTATAACCATTGACAATAACTCTGCAATAACCGTAGTAAATGCTGCAGCATTCTGCTGGAATGTTCGAATAAGAATAAAATTTAATCCGATATTAACAAGCGCTGCAACAATCGTTGCCATTAAAACCTTATTTTCGCATCTGTACGGTATTAAAATGCACGATGTATAAAACCAGCTAAAAATGCTAAAAAACAATGCAACGGAAAGAATCCTGAGCGAGATGTTTGCATCAACATATTCTTGTCCAGCGATAATAAAAATTATGTTTCTACTTAATGCAACCATTCCAACCATTGCCGGAACAACAATAACAACAAGTGCATTCAAAATTTGGTTTGCAGTTTCATTAAAATCGTCTATTTTTTTCTCTCCTAGATAAGCAGACAATCTCGGAATTGAAACAATAATAATTGCAGCCAACATTTGTTTTACAATGGTATAGATTTTGGTGGAAACAGAATACAATCCAACTGATTTGTTTCCTGAAAGGAAGCCAAGCATTGTAGTATCCGCATTTGTATATATTGTTGTTGCTACTGTTGTTGCAAACAAAACTAGTATTGGAGATAAATGCGTTAGAACTTTGGCATTAACAACAAGTCTTATCTTGCAATATTTTCTTCTAGAAATGGCATTAAGTATATTGGCACCGCTACTTGATATAACTGTAATCCATACATAAGCAAACAAATCACTACTATTCTTAACGAATGCAAACATAAGCATTAACGAAATACATTGAAACAGAATACCTCGAATTGTGATATATTTATAATCCTCATAAATTTGAAATATCCATTCGCTTCCAACCAGAGTGAACATTATACTTATACTTAGCACCGCCATTATTTGACCATATTGATTAACTCTTGGAATCAAAAAGACGCAGGCTCCTAAAATTAGATATGAAAAAATTGTCGACAAGAAATTAATTGAAAATACTTCAGACGCAAATAATGCCATCTTTTCTTCATTATCTCGGTATCTTGCTCCCTCTCGGATAGCATAAGTGCTAACTCCTAGGCCTGCCAGCAATGAAAAGTAAGAAATAACTGATTGACAGAAATTGTAAATTCCTATATTATCAACATGAAGAACTCGCGATACATACGGAAATGTAATTAACGGAAAAATCACCTGACATGCCGTTCTAATCATGTTGAGTCCCGCATTGAAACCAATAGATCTTTGACTTTTCATTCTTTCTCAACTCCTTCCACAGTTTTCATCATATAAATCACCACTAATATACTATGCTATGAAATCGTCCTTTTAAATTGCCATCCAGTATATTTTACATATCATCCTTTTTATCATCTGCTTTAATGACGAAAAAGAACGATACTGATTCATCAGCTTTATAAAGTCCTTTTTATATTTTCTTTGTTCTTCTCTATTCAAACTTTTCCATGCCATTCGTGAGTACATCGTCACCAATGCACTCATGCTTCTATTTAATATCTCTCGATCAACATAACCATTAAGCTCTGCCATTATTCTACGCCATGCACAAAGTCCTGAATGAAGCTTGTACGAGTATTTACTATGCGTCACGCTAGAGTCACTTTGTATATAATTATAATGCACTTCTGGTCCAAGTATAATTTTTTGACAGTTTTTGATGTATTGCACATTAAACAATGTGTCTTCACAATTGTGGACGTTTTCATCAAAGCGAATGTTTCCAATTTTATTCTTATCAAACAACTTATCCCATACATGGCCACAAAATTTACCATATGCCTTTATAATCTCTGTTAGCGCTTCTTCTTGATTAAAAATTGTATTTTTCTCTACAACTTCATAGAATCGATGTCTGTCAAGTATTTGTCCATTTTCCATTTTAAAATTGTATGAACAAATTGCCAAATCTGCGTTTTCACTCAATAACAACTTGTATAAATACATAACAAACTCAGAATCAGCTTCATCTCCAGGGTCAAAAAAACACACGTATTCTCCGTGCGCATTATTTAAGCCCATATTTCTTGCCGAAGAGACACCTCCATTTTCCTTATTTATTAGTACAATTCTTGAGTCCTTTTGTTTTAATTCATTAATAATATCCGGAGTAGAATCAGTAGAACCGTCATTAATACAAATTATCTCCAACTGATCATAAGTTTGTCTTTGCAACTGATCAAGTGTCATTGCAATAGAATTTGACACGTTATATGCAGGTACAATGACTGATATCAATGGCATCTTCTTCATTCTTCTTTATACACTTCCTTTCTATTTTTTAATCCAAACTATCATCTATGCCAATATCTTTTATTAAACATAAATCACTCACACGGATTTGATATGTCACTCCCCCGCCCAGGAGCCAAAAGCGTGCATGTGATCGAAAAATCTTTCGGAAGCGCAAGCAAAACCGCTCGATTAAACTTCATAAAGACGTCACGATATCTTTATCATAGATTTTCATGGTTTTACATTAGCAGGTTCTGCCTGTATACTATCCTTTTCCTGAAACATTTATCATTTGCACAGTGATACAGATAAATTAAGATTTTATGGCATACGCTGACGTTAAAAAATTAAAGGGCATGCTCACGAAACCCATTAAATCATGTAGTATAGGCACATGTTGAATCTCCTAGATAAATCGATGCCTTTGCAATGTGTTGCAATCTTTATATATTATTGACACTCTACAATTTAAGCATAGGCTTATTCTACTCTTCACTGTGAAATCGCAGAAACTTGCGAATGATAAAAAATCACCAACCAATATACAAATGAAGAGACAAATTGCGGATAAAGTAAATTGGTCTCAAACATCGCACTAAACAAAATCATAATTGACATAGAGCAAAGAAAATGTTTCAAGTTTTTTTCGGAAAATTCTTTGGCAAACAGTAATTTTATAATTTTATAATAGGGCACAAAAATCAAAATGCAACCGATTAACCCCGAAGTCATCAAAACATATAATAGATAATTGTCAATGAATGTTGTCCTATAATAAGACGAAAATCCTAATTTAAAATATCCAGAACCGACTAATCCTAACCCGAATATCCAATCCCACACCGTTTTCAAGTTTGGAATATTTCCTGCAAAGTTTTCGCCTCTCAAACTCAACCCAATCAAATACTTCATGTCCACATTGAGTAAAACAAACATTGCAATCACTACAATGTTTATAAAAACAAAAATCTTTGATTTGCTCTCAAATTTATCATAATAATATAGAATAGAGAATGTGATCAAAAAAAACGCTAAAGATAGAATTGCATTTCGTGATGCTGTTGTAAGCAGCATATATAACTCTACTAGAGAAATCGTCGCCACTCCCAATCTCAAAAATACCTTTTTTTTAAAACTACTATTAAAAAGTACAAATTAATGAGCATAGTAAATAGCACGAGATTTCCCGTTTGATTGGCATGATAGAGACCATAGGTATTTCGATATCTATCCAAACCAGAAAAAGCATTTAAAAGGAGCGAAGATGCTCCCATTCCATCAAAAAAAACAGCAAACAGTATCATCATGAATGCATTAAATATCAAAGCAGTCATGGAAATAAACTCTTTAAAGCAATTAGTTATTATTATTACTCTTAAAAGCAGAAATAAATCCAGAACAAAAAACAAACAACTAAGTATTTCCAAATATATGTATGAAGCATAGGAAACAAATTGTGCGTGAACCAAAGCGATCAAAAAAACGATTAGATATCCATATAAAATCTTTCGTGTATTATATTGAATGTGTTTCCTTCTACTTAAAATAAAATTCATGGAACAAAGAATCAGAAAAAAAACAACTGCATATAAATTTCGAAAGTCAAAAGCAGGCTCTTCCAAATAAGAAATGAAATTAACAATTATAAATATCCCGTAGAAAGATAAAGACATATTTTTGCAAATATTTCTCGTAAAACTCATTTCTTCAATCTCCCCTAATGACCGCATAGAATTTCTTACAAGAACATTTGTTCGAAAAATTTTGTCCGGTTTGTATTCCGTTGTTGGATAACTTTTCAGCCATACAATCATTTTCAAAAATTCTTTTTACATTTGATGCCATTGCGACAGAATCTCTTTCAGGTGAAAACAAGACATTATAGCCGTCTATTCCATACTCTTTTATTCCCAAATACGCACTAGAAACAACGCTACAGCCACAAGCCATTGCTTCTAGCGCAGGTAACCCGTATCCTTCATTTATGCTAGTACACATGAACACTCTTACAGAATTATTTATTTTCGCAACTTCTTCTGATGAAAGGTTGTAAAAGAAATCACAATAGGCCGGCAACCCTTGCGGCTTTTTTTCATTGCTTACAACTTTTACTATTAAATCCGGATATGTCTCTTTTAAATACTCAATCGTTTCAATTGCATATTTACAGCCCTTAATAGAAGCGCTTCTATAATGGAAACAGATGCTATGTGCTTTTCTGTCAAAATAGGGCGTTTTATATTTGAATATTTCGGTATTTATTCCATCAGGAATTATTACTGAAGGCGACGGACTATATTTATCAACTATTTTTTTGAGCCAGCTAGAAATAACGATTTTATTCATATCTAATGAGTATGTATCATATACATATGCATCAGAAACATACCAATTTTCAAAACCTTGAATTAAATAAAATTTTTTACCTTTATGCGATGACAATTTAGCAACATCCATTGGCGTCCTAACATCACACGCAACTATTACATCATTATCTGATATCTTAGAATCATTAATAGCACTGATGGGGTGCCTTTTTACATTGCGATTAAGATCAAACCATTTAATCTTGCTATATTTTATCACAAATGTTGCGAGCGCAGCTTTCAGGCGCATTGGCATCCTGACATTTGCCAAAGAATTTGTATTTAAGAAATAAATGCTTACATCGCATCCGTTTTCTACCAGATAATTTGCATATTCATATATTATTTTGTGTCCACCACTTGCACGACGTGCAAATCCAGATATAACAAATGCCGCTTTCATATATCAATCCACCTCTGCAATTTTTTCTGTTAACCCACACTGTATTCCGCTAATAATCCTTGATACTTTTTGACTTTTATTGTCTTCATACAACAAAACAATACCGAGCAATTTGATTTCTTGCATAACACTTTTTAATAGTACAAACACATTGTTTTGCTTTCTTGCCATATATATAATATTCTTAGCAATATAATACTTCCGAAATGGCGAATGGTTTTTCACAATTACCCTGAATCCAAGAAAATGTCTAACCGTAATGTTTCCGATTTCATGGCTTAAAACAACATCATTGACTCTTAAAATATTCATGCCACTTTTTTTCATCCGGTAACAGAATTCGAAATCAACGCCGTCGATGAACATTTTCTCATCAAATCCTCTGAGTTTTCTCCATGAGGACAATCTTAATAGGCAACCAGAGGTGATGCACTTATCTACAGTTTCAACATTTTCACTATTTCCATCCAGAACGCCATAATTTCGATCTACAATTTTTGGGCAAAGCATATCCGCCATCGGCAAATACTCTTTATACAATGCAATCATATTTTGAGGACAGACAGAATCTTGATCTAATGTAAGTATCCATTGAAAGTTATCTGATTCTGCTCTTTTGCACAACGCATTTAATGCCCATGCAATACCTTTATTTTCTGGATTTCGTAATAAAACAATCGAAGAAGTATCAGCTATAATTTTTTCAACGTCTGAAATATTAGCCGAACCGTTATCTTGCAAATATAGAATTTGCACCTGCTTTATAATTGCTGCTATGTTTCTCTTCAATTGGGTTATATCAGGATTATAAAGAACAATCCCTGCACAAATATTATTCGACATTAGCGTAATGGCTCCTTAACAAAGTATTTCCCTCTTTTGTTCCCCTGACCATGTTAGAAATATATTCACGCTTTGTTGAAAAGAAAAGTAGAATTTTTATCCACTTATACAAATAAATACAAAACGCTTTCGGCTTTTTATATCTCTTCCAGCACCAAATCAACTGCCTTGCCTGCATATAGTATCGATATGGCGATGCTATTCCATATTTAAACCCAAGAAAGCTTTTTGTTTCCGCCGGGTGATGGTTGATAACAGCTTCACCGCATTCAACAACTAAATATCCATTTTCATGAGATTTAAAGCAGTAATCCATATCCAGCCCGTCAACAAAGAGTTCTTCAAAAAAACCATTCTGCTTTTTAAATATCTCTATATTGATTAGCCAGCCTGACGTCATAGACCAATCAATATTTTTATATCCTTGATACGGAGCAGCATTCGATCGATCAAACAAATGGACCGGTGCAAATAGTGCTACCGGTTTTCCTTTATGGTCTTCTATTGCTTTTTTATATACGGTTACAATATCAGAGCCGAGTTTGCTGTCCGCATCAAATAAAAGCGCCCATTCGCACCCTTTTTCTTTTAAAATGTCTACTCCAATATTTAATGCCTTGCATAGTCCTAGATTTACTTGCTTTGAAACATACTGTATCTTATTTTTATCGTAGACAAGTGTCTCCACTAATTTTTCATTGCTATGTGTTGAATTATCAACGATGACGGCATAGTCGACACTTGAAAGATATGTGTTTATATTTTCTATTTCATCTTTTGTCGGATTATACAAAACCACAACAGATCCAATCATTTTAACAGTTCCTCATAAAAGTCAGTCAGCTTTTGTGCTTCAACTTCAATGTCGTAACCAGCTTTCCGGACTTCTTCTCGTTCATTTCTTTTCACTTGCGTCTTTATAACATCCAAAACACAGTCAGCCCAATTCGAAGAAGATTCATCTAATCCAATAAATTTTACAGAAGAAGTGATTTTTGCATCTTTAGGAACCGCCGTTGAGCAAATTACTGGCACAGAACAAGCTTGTGCTTCAATTGCCACTACACCCAATCCTTCATATCGGGAAGGCAGAACAAAGCAATTCATGGCTTGATAAAATTTACTTGTGTCCTTTTGCTTGCCCATGAAACGGACACTATCCGTTAAACCTAGTTTTTTGACTTTGTTACGGATGTCCTGTTCCAGTTCACCTTCTCCAATCAGAAGTAGAATGGCCTCTTGCCGTTGCTTGTGGATTTCGTTGAAAATGTCGATCAGGAAGTCATGATTTTTCTGGTAACAAAATCTACCGATATGACCAACAACGAGCTTGTCTTCCAAACCTAATTCTTTTCGCGCGGCTGCAGCTTTCTGCGGGTCGTAGGAATAACGGCTCAAATCGATTGCGTTGTTGAACACCTGAAACTCTGCGTTTTTTCCATAAAGCCATTCACCTGCATATTGTGAGCAAGCGCACAACTTTGTTGGATAGATTTTAGCAAACGGTCGGAGTGCATATTTAATAATGTTCTTCGTCGTCTCTCCTTTACCGGCTGTCGAGTGGTTGTGCGCAATCCTGTTCGGAATGCCTGCTTTTTTGGCCCCCCACAATGAAAAAACACTAAGTGTATTCATATGGGAGTGAACTATTTTATATTGGTTTTGCCTAAAAAGTCGAATGATTTCTTTCTCATATGCCGAAAGATGCGTGTACTTCGGCACAATATAAACCCGTCCACCGAGTCGCTCGATTTCTTCTCTCTGAGGTACTGCCGAGCCTTCCAGTGCAAAGAAATCAAACTGAACCTTTGTCCGGTCAATGTGTCGGTAGTAGTTCATAACTACCATTTCCACACCGCCGTAGTTCATATCGGTCATCATCTGCGCAACTCTTATAGGTTCTGTCATGCTATCCCCTTTGATCTTGATGCTTTTATTACTGTGCTCCACTTTTCTTCAGGACGCTCTCTACGGTTTTAAACAGGATTTTGATATCCAGCCACAGCGAAGCGTTTCGAACGTAATACATTTCCATTTTCTGCCGTTCGCCACTTTGATAGGTCGCATTATTTCGCGCATAGGCTTGCCAATACCCGGTAACACCCGGCTTTACAGCCAGCAGTACATCGTGGGTATCGTCATAATAGGTCTGAATTTCCGACTCGATCAGTGGACGAGGGCCTACCAGACTCATATCATTGCAAAGTACATTGAAAAGCTGCGGCAATTCGTCCAGACTGGTTTTCCGTAAAAAGTTTCCAATCTTAGTTATGCGTGGATCATTGTCGATTTTGAATTCCGTGTAGTACTGCTTTGCCTGCTCCGGTGTAAGCAGATCGATCATTTTATCGGCATTCATGTACATACTACGGAATTTCCACATCTTAAACGGCTTTCCATTTTTGCCGATTCGGACATGACCGTAGAACACCTTTCCCGGATCATCCACATAAACCAAAATTGCTGCGATCAACATGATGGGTGACAAAATGATTAAAGCGGCAGCAGAGGCCACAATATCAAACGCTCTTTTCACAAACGCATAGCATCGCCGTTTTACACTTGGTGATTCTTGCACATAATAGTTCATAGAACCGTTTACAGTTGTTTTATTTCCAACAATCATTCAATATCTCCTCACACAAATTCTTATCTATACGTTTCTTATCGTTATACGCTTTAAAGCAATCCCTTTAACTCACACTGTTCCCGCAAGCACCTTCCTTTTAGATAACCGTTCCTCTTTTCCTAAAACCGGCAGACCGTTATTCCTGATCTCCGGGCAAGCAAAAGCCCTCGGATGACAGCTTCGCCCAAGGTCATTTCAAATGCAATGTGGCCGTAATAAAAACCAGAACGTCATGCTACAGCTCAAGCACCGCATGTGTATTGCTTCCAGTATGCAATATTTCACATTTTTGTAGAACCTCAACAAGCCCACTTCATTTTCACCTTTGCGCATCACGCCAGCAAGGGAAACAGCAGTGGGCTTTTTATTTTGATCTATCATTCGGGTTTCCTCATGATCTATCACATGATTGTTCGCAAACAGACATAAGCCCACTGGATTCACCTCCTTACCGCAATCAAGGCGTATCCTTCCATCTCAAAACGGAAGATACCAGTTCTTCTACGTGGCCGTCTGAATTCTTTTATTATTCCATCATGGTTATATCTGGGAATCAATAGAAATCCGAGGAAATGTATCCATCCATGTTTTAAAAAAAATGCGATTCAGCCAGAACTTTTTTGCACATTGCCCAGTTTCGCATGAAAGCTCCAGATGAAATCATCGATGGACAAAATGTGTGGTCATATAGTTGTCCAAGGCGCTGGAGGGTGCAGTCAGGTGTGATAGCATCCCCGATGTAATGATAACCGTTAAATAGAGAGTGCCTCCTCGCATTGAAAAGCCGGTTTATGCAGTCGCATTGGTCAGGAGTTCTGACGAGGTATATCGCACACAGTACCACATAATTTTTACTCTATCCCCTGCTGCTCCTATTATGTAGGTATAGTAAGCATTCCATCAATGCAGCTATCACATGCTTTGGAACAGGTTATTTTTTACGTTAAAAAGGCCCCCGCCCATCACATTTCTGTGAAAGACAGAGGCCGATTTTACAGCAACGAATCCGTCATCGTCTGATAAACGCTGTCTGCATTTTGCTCTACGCTCTCATCTATAATCTGCACCAGCATCTCCGAAAGCGCAGTTCGTTCGCCCAGAGCGGTGTTCAATACGATATCCTGCAGAATGTCCCGCAAGATTTTTTCCCGGTCTGGGGAGATAAGACAACTCCGCTGTTCTAAGGAAAGGGAGCTCGTCTCTGGATTTTTAACCACCCCGCCCCCTGTTGCGCCGGTTCTTGCGTAGAGGGTCTGCAAAACATACCCCTGCACACTCATGTTTTCGGCTGCAGCAGACTGGCGGATTATTGCGCCCATCTCCTTGGAGGGTCGAATCATGATGTTGTCCTGGCGCCGATTATATTCTATATTTGCCCTGCTGTGCGCTTCTTTTGTTGCCATAAATACACCTATTATAGTAAATTTTTGCAATACCAGTTAATTGGTATCATTGTACATTTTCCGCAGAAATAAACCAGTTAACGTTATTGATTATGTCAATAGACATACGTCCAGTTAACTGGTATACTCATGCCATCGGGAACACCGGTTCTCACATCCGACCATTCACCCAACGATTTGAAGAGAGGTACGCACATGAGTATCAACGTTTTACTGACCCTTGTCGAGCAGTACAAGGAGGCCGCCCAACTGATCGAGGCCGCACAGGCTGAGCAGGAGCAGCTGAAGATCCAGATCCGCGAGGCACTGGCTGAGCGCTCCACCAACTATCTGGAAGTAGGCTGCCACAAAGTCCGCCTGTCTGATTTCTCCAGCACCCGACTGGACAGCAAAGCCATCAAGGCCGTAGCTCCCGACCTGTACGACCAGTACAGCAAAACGGTCACCGGCACCCGCCTGAGCATCACCTGACATCACCCGAAAAAAGCCCCATACAGCGCCCACCGACCAAAGTTTGCGCTGTACAGAGCCCTCAACCACCCGCCGGGGCGGGCTACACCAATATTATACCTGTCCCGGCCTTTTTTATCAAGAGAAAGGACCGAAAAATCATGAAACAGACTGTCAAAACCTCCCGCGCTGCTGGTCAGCTGGAAAAGATGTTCCGCGAGCTCAACAAGCACTACTTTGCAGGTAAGCTGCCCGAGCCCATCATCAGCCTGAAAAAGACCCCGTCCGCGTATGGTCATATTACCTGTTCCAAGGTCTGGCAGGCAGGCGGCGAGAACAAGTACGAGATCAATATTTCGTCGGCTACCCTTGACCGTCCTATTGAAGAGACCGCCTCTACCCTGCTGCACGAGATGGTGCACGAGTACTGCATGGAGACCGGTATCAAAGACACCAGCAACAACGGGGTCTATCACAACCGGCGCTTTAAGGAGCAGGCCGAGGCACACGGCTTGACCGTCGACCACCACGAGAAATACGGCTGGACCATCACGAGCCCGTCCGAGGAGCTGTTGGACTTCATCATCTTCCAAGGCTGGCAGGATATCCAGATGGGTGAGCGGCTGGCATGGTCGGATATGGCAGGCACCGGAGCAGGCAGCAAGGCACCCGGCAGCAGTCAGACCGGCGCACCCAAGCCTCCCAAGGCAAAGAGCAGCACCCGGCGGTGGATATGCCCCAAGTGCGGTACCATCATCCGGAGCACCAAGGATGTGCGGGTCATCTGTGCGGACTGCATGGAGCTGTTCGTGAAGGCTGACTAATCACAGCAAGACAGAGAGCGAGGGCACGAGTGAGAGTAGTGTTATATATAAAATTACAGGAGGCTCCTCATGGATACTTATAAAATCGCTATTGACACCTTTCTTGCCGAGACATCCGAGTGCAAAGCCAATGGGTGCGCCGTTTTTTCCGGGGCAGACATCGCATTTCAGGACATCCAGTTGCACACGCACCGGAACAAGTCAGAGCTGCATTTCATGGCCGGACACACCATGCTTTCTGTCCCCCTTGCCAGCATCCTGAGTATTGAAAAGCTGGTATTGCGAGATATCCAGTCCACCGAGTACGAGATCATCACCAAAGAGGGCGGCACCATTACACTTGACGTTTTTTAGAAGTGCACTCGTAAAGACAGAGATCCGCCGGGCTGTGAGAGAACGCCCATTATTTAAAGGAGAGCAGCCATGACCATTATATCAGAACGCTTGCAGCACCTGCGCCTGACGCACGGCTATACCCAGACCGAGCTTGCCCGAACCATAGGTGTGACCCGCCGGGCAGTCTACGCATGGGAGCACGACAAATGCCCCGAGATCCCTCATCTGATCCAGCTTGCCCAATTCTATCAGGTGTCGACCGATTATCTGTTGGGGCTGACGGAGTGAGGTGCTCCCCGCCACCGGAGGCCTTACCGGAGACTTTTTTGCCTGCGATAGTGCGGTCATTCATCAGTTCGCGCGACGGCAGCCAGAAAGCACCATATTTTAAAAGTGTCCTTGTAAGTCCATCTTATCGGACGCATCATTTGGTAAACTTTAGATACAGCAAAAGTAAACACACTTCAAAATACAGGAGGAAACTATTATGGCAGGCGCTTTTTCGTTATTTTTAGGCATGTTGGGTCTTGGTGCAGCTGGTGCAGTCAGCGCGGGACAGAACGCAAAAATCAAGAAGGCAGATTATCAGTATGGCGAGGAGCATGGCCTTCATGGCACCTCTGAGGTTCTGCAAATGCGGGAGCGAGTGCGTAAAGAATGGTGGAGCATCTGCGGCAAAACCTACAACGCATGTGAGCGGCCTGCATCGAGTTACGGCGACCTCAGCAGAACCCCGTGGTGCTATCTGAAAAAGCGCTGGTTCATTGATCATCTGAACAAAAAGGGCATCCCTTATGATGATTTGGTCGTGGATGATGTTACCGGCGTTACCTTCTACGAGAGCCAGAAAAGAACGTCCCAAGCATATATGAGAAAGCTGCGGTAATAGACATCGCGCCCATCGTCACCACTTCTATCAGCAGCAGGAGATAAGCTTATGGCCGAAAATAAATTCGTTGTCAAAACGGTATTCCATGATGAAAATGGAGATACTCTGCTTCGTGAGATTACCGTGAAACACGAGAAAAAGCACAGGAGCTCAAGGATTTGGCTGATTTTGACTATGCCGGACTTTTTGGCAAGGGTCAAACGAAGGTTACCACTGAGATCATTGAACGCTAACACCAACCATCATTTCCTATAACAGCAACAGAGCTCTGCCGCTCAGCACGAGTAGCAGGGCTCCTTCTATTTTATACAGTATTCAGTCAGAAAGTGAACTTAAAAAGCCGCATTTAATATCAGACAGCAGATATCCCGGCGGATTTTCGATTTGATTATGAGTCTCCCCGAAATTGTGGGAGAACAGTTTCATTCGACCACTTTTGGTCAAAAGTTATTGGTTTTATAGAACATAGAGGACAGCTCATTTTTGAGCGTATCCACTTGTGGTCACGGATAACATGTTTGAGCACCGTCTGCATTTGTCCAAAATTGGACACACCTTTCTTAATGGAGTCAGTCTAAGCGACCTCATCTGAACTTATGTCGTGACAGGTGCGTACTGTTTGGTACAGGGTCGTGTATGGCGATTCTATCAGCGCAACAAAGCTTACCTTGAACCATTGAGCTCGTTAATCAGATTGATGATTAATGAGGTTGGAAACCATACGCAGACTATTTTGACCCACTCTCAGGGGTAATCAATTTGAGTACCCCCTTTTTTGGCAGCTCAAAATCCAGTCATCAAACGATATCCACAGCGCAGGCATTCTTATATTATACGGTAACACGATATATTCCGTTCGAGGTATACTTTTTAATTGTATCAATCCAGATAGAATCACACTGCAGCAGATGTTTTTCTCAACTATTTGAGATATTTCACTCTGATCAAATCGTCGCCCATTTCTGATATGCGTCCTATTGGTGAAGGATTGATAAAGAGGAAGGTATTCGCTGGCGCTCATACCATTTAGATCAACTCCAATCTTGAAAAAGCTCACAGGTTCGCTTAGTCAAGATTTCCGTTGGCGTGATCATGTTAACCGAGCGTTTCTGTCCCGTCCTCATGCTTCGGCCGTTCAAGAAGCACTCGGCTAACACAACCACGCAAAAAATCAAATAAAGAAAGTCGAATAAAGAGCGGCACCCGTGCGCATATTTTTCACTTTGCTATATAATATAGTGAATTTCGTGCGCATTTTACTGCTTTGTGACCCACCAAACGTTCTTATTTCGCAGTTCTCCACTTGTTGCGCGCTTTTTCTGTAGATCGTATCCATATTGCTGCAACCATTGACGTGCACAGGTATAGCTTGGCAACGATTTTTCAGCGTGTCCATCTGCCTTGTTGTAGATGTGCCCCAGCTCAAAGAAGATCTTCTGCCAGTCTTGATAGTAGCGTTCCTCATTCAGATGGGCATCCAGATACTCAAGCAGCAGCGGCGGGTCAAGGCGCTCTACTTTTGCAAGCAGGCTTTCATCGATTTTTTTCAGCAGCTCTGTCTGATACCCCTGTTCGAGCATTTGCAGCAGGAAAACACGTTCTACACGAGCCTGCAAGGTCGCACGTTTCCGCCAGCAGTATTCACCTTCCCGTGGATCCAGAACGACTGTATGGCTTTTTTTCAGTATTTCCACTGTTTCAGGCTGATGCAGGTATGTCTTCCATGCCTTCCTATCATCAAACCATTTCCGATATGCCTCGACCGGTTCCAGCTGATACTTCTCGATTTTTTTAAGTTCCCCTTCCAGACGTTCTTTGGGGTAATGCAGCAAATACACCGCGCAGGTATCCCCCTCATCCAAGGGACGTTTGCGGCCAAGGATCTGTGCATTAACGAGCGGGTTCCACAGTTCACTGACAATATATTTCAGCGCACGGTCTTTCATATCCACACCATTATAGAGGGTCGTTGTGGTCAGTGTGACCTGATGCTGCAGAACATTGCCCACAAGCACATCATCCAGTTTGTCAAACTCCTCCGCTTCCTGACGGTATTTGGAGCACAGGCACGCCACATCCTCTATGCCTTCTGCCTTCAGACTGTCCCGCAGTTTTCGCAGCTTGGCGATGGTATTCACAAAAACGAGGATCTTTTCTCCCGGCTGTACCCGGCGGATGATATCCAATTCGTCATCGTCACGGTAGAAGAACTTCACGCTTGACACAAACCGATAATCCATCGGCAGACGATAATGCTGCCCCTCTGGAATCATTTTCCGCAGCTTCCAATAATCAAAGAAGGGGCGGGCGGTTGCGCTCATAAAGATGCAGGTCTTCGTTGTCCACAGCTCTTTAATAGCCTCATAGCTTGCATCCACATGATCGTTGAAGCTGGCATCGGTCACCATGTAGTGATACTCGTCTGACACGATATAATCAAACGATCTCAGATAAGTTTTGGCGGCATCTTCATTCCTTTGCAGGAAGGTTTCCAGCCACTGGTATGTTTCAACACAGATGGTGTGCTCATACTTGTTATCTATGGCGGGTTTGTTGACAATTCCTCCAAGCGCGGGATCATAGTCCTCGTAGGATACCTCTATGCTCCCCAAACGGTTCACATCGCGCTCGATCTGGTTGCGCAGAGCTTCGCGATTGCACAGGATCAGGATACGCTTACGATGTTCATATGCCCACGGCAGCAATGTCTTCAGAATAAAATAGGTCTTGCCGGAGTTCGTACCCGCGTCAAACACCACGATCCCATGCCAGTTCTTGTAATCCTCGCCAACAAGATCTGTGATGTACTGTTTTGCAGGCTGTGGAGTTGCCCCAGCGGTTTCCGCTTCTTCCTCCGGCACAATGGGATCAAGCTGTTCGTCAGCCTCCTTTTTCTTTTTGCGAGAGGCATTAATACAATCCAGAATCTCCTGCAGTTTTTGCTGTCGTTCTTCTTCCGTCAACGAGGCAGGGTCAATGTGCTGCTCCTGCTCATACTCCCGTTGTGCCTCAGCCAGCTTCAGGTAGAAACCATCGAATGGCCAGCGCTTCTCTTCATCACTCATATTGATCCGCTTCTCCTTTTTTGATTTCACTATACCATATCATTTCGTTTTGCTCAAGGGACATTGACCCATTTTTACTTTCCCTCCCCCTTCCCCATCTTGATCTTATCTCCGTGGCGATTTTGGCGGGTCAGCTGCTCTAGGGGGTTCAGGGCGTCATAGTTGGCTCTCAGGTCGTCCGCATATAGTGCCACATACCGCCGGGTCATGGTGAGGTCAGCGTGTCCCAGCAGCTTTTGCAGACGGAACGGATCGCCGCCAGCTTGGATATACAATTTGGCGTAGGTATGCCGGAACAGGTGCATAGAGGTCTTCTCCACGCCTCTGCTATGATTATAATTCCAAATCGCATTCCCGAGCGAATTCAGGGTCATCCGGTTGCCATACTCCGAGACAAACAACGGGTCTGTAGGGTCGCTGGTACGATGCTCCAGATACTCCTCCATGATCTTGACCAGTGCCTTAGAGAGCGGCACGATTTGCTGATTACGCGCCTTCATGTGGCGGAAAAATACTGTCCCGGCGGAAAGGTCCAAGTCTCCGATCTGCAGGTTGAGCAGCGTGGACGCACGGCAGCCGGTACCAAGCAGGAAATTGACAATGACCCAATTGCGGTATTCGGCAAAGGAGCAGGTCTTGCAGTCCGGTTCCTTCAATAGCTTCTGCAGTTCGTCAGTGGTGTAGGGTTCCTTGATCGGATCATCGGCACGCACCAGTCTGATAGGATACTTTTCCAGATAGCCTTTTTCCATGCACCAGTACAAAAACGCACGCACCATACGGAGGTTCGTATTGATGGTCGTATCGTGAAGCTGCTGGTCCTTCATATAGAAGATATAATCCTCCACCGTTTCCTCTGTGATGGTATGAATGGGCTGCTCTGTATCCCCCAGAAACCGAAAGAAGCTTCTGCCCTTTGCGGCGTAGAAGTCGAGTGAACCTTGGGAGAGGTTCTTGAGCCTGTTGTACTTTTGGAACCTTTCAAATGCCTGTTGGATGGTAGGGTTTGCCTTGGCAGCGGGTCTTAAATCACGGTTACGCACGAGAGAGACTCCTCCTTTTTTCGCGAAAAATCCCTCTCGCCCGCTCAACACTTCCAGAAAATGGAACAAAAAGAAAAAGCCCAGAATCATTCGAATCAACGAACAATTCTGAGCTTCTACATGCCGCCGACGGGGGTCGAACCCGTACTCTGTCTCCAGAAAGGGATTTTAAGTCCCTCGTGTCTGCCAATTTCACCACAGCGGCGCAGCCCCGGCTTACAAAGTCCTGCTGCCCTCTGGCTTGAGAGGGAGCCGGGAATAACAGGTGTGAGGAAAAATTATTACAACCACACTGCTATTCGCAATCTGGTGGTATTAACATTTTTATTAAAATCAGCGGCTTTTATGATACAATAGTTTCCCTGTTTTGTCAAGAAAAACCGCTTATTCGGTGCTGCTTACACCTTGCCTCCGTGCAGCTCGGCGTACATCCGGGAGCGGCACTCGGCCACTGCGGGGGTCATGTTGACGTAGTGCTTGTGAGGGCATTCCAGACGCAGCTCGCTCTCCCAAGTCTCCTCGGTGAGCTGCTTTGCAATATAGGCTTTCTTTTCTGCAATAGAAGGCAGTTCAATGGCCAGCTCGCCGCCCAGAATATGCGGCACCAGCAGTGGGCGCACAGCGGCGGGGATAAAGGTGATGGTGCGTTCGATAGCGTCCGAGTCCAGATTGACCATAGTGACCGGCTTACCGGCCTCGATGACCTCGCCGTCCATGGCAATCAGGTCGCACTGTGCCTGACCGTTTTCGTCGTACAGACGCCACGGCATCTTCTTGCCCGGGATGATAGCCTTGCTGGCGGAGTCCGAGCACTTCATCTTGGGGGTGTAGCTGCCGTCCGGCTTCTTCACCGCCACCAGCTTGTATACGCCGCCGAACACGGGGTCGGAGGCAGAGGTGATGAGGTTCTCGCCCACGCCGTAGGAGTCGAAGTGTGCGTGCTCGTACAGCTCCATGTTGGCGATCTTCTTCTCATCCAGACCGTTGGAGGCTACCAGCTTGATGTAGGGCTTACCGGCGGCATCCAGTGCCTTGCGCAGCCGCTTGGAGCCGCGGGCAAGGTCGCCGGAATCGATGCGGGCGCTCTTGACGCGGCGGTTGGGATCATTGGGGTATTTCTCAATGAGATAATCGTCCAGCTTGATCAGGTTGGGCAGACCGCTCTCCATAATGTTATAGGTATCCAGCAGCAGACTGACCGAATCCGGGTAGGTATCGGCAAAGGCCTTGAAGGCATCGAACTCGGTGGGGAAAAACTCGATAAAGCTGTGTGCCACGGTGCCCACGGCCTTGACCTCTGCACCGAACTTCATCTCAGCCAGACAGTTGGCCGTACCGATACAGCCACCCAGCACTGCTGCGTAAGCGCCATCGTTACCGGCGCTCTCGCCCTGTGCGCGGCGGGTGCCGAACTCCATGACGTTGCGGGGGGTGTGGGTGTTCAGACCGGTAACGCGGGTGGCCTTGGTGGCGATCAGGCTATGGAAGTTCATGGTCTGCAGCAGGTAGGTCTCGATGAGGATCGCGCCCACCAGATCGCACTCGATGCGCACCATCTGCACATGGGGGTAGCAGACCGTGCCCTCGGGCAGGGCGTACATATCACCCTTCCACTTGTAGGTGCGCAGATACTCGCAGAACTCCTCGCTCATGCCCTTGGTGCGCAGCCAGTGGATATCCTGCTCATTGAAGTGATATTCCAGCAAAAAGCGGGTCAATTTGCGCTGGCCTGCGCTGATGGAATAGCCCTGATTATCCGGGTTTTTGCGGAAGAACATATCAAACACCAGCGTGGTATTCTTAAAGCCATGCAGGAACAGGCAGTTTGCCATGGTGAATTCATAAAAATCCACCACCATCGCGGGGTTATCGTAGTCCTCATCGGGGATATAAGGCTCAACCTTGATCTCGTTCATGAATGTTTTCCTCTCTATTTATACCCGGCGTCAGCTCTTCCCTACTGCGCGCCGCCTGCCGCTTGCCCGGCAGGGGGATCCTCCGCCCTGTCATGACAGAGCGTTTCTATCATGATAGCACGATTCCCCTGCCGGTGCAAGTATTTTCGCGCAAAAAGACCGCTGCACAAACGCTGTGCAGCGGTCTCTGCGCTTAAATCAATAGATTCTCTTCAGAACAGGCTTAGCCGTTCATGATGCTGGGGGTGGCGTTCTTCAGCACAACGTCGTGGCTGCCGCCCTCCACGATGGAGGTGGAAGAAACAACGGTCAGCTTGGCCTTCTGCTGCAGCTCGGGGATGGACAGAGCGCCGCAGTTGCACATGGTGCTCTTCACCTTGTACAGGGTGGTCTGCACGCCGTCTGCCAGAGGACCGGCGTAAGGCACATAGCTGTCCACGCCCTCCTCAAAGCTCAGTTTGGTGGAGCCGCCCAGGTCGTAGCGCTGCCAGTTGCGGGCACGGTTGGAACCTTCGCCCCAGTACTCCTTCATATACTGGCCGTTGATGCGCACCTTGTTCGTGGGGCTCTCGTCAAAGCGGGCAAAGTAGCGGCCCAGCATCACGAAGTCTGCGCCCATAGCCAGCGCGAGGGTGATGTGGTAGTCGTGGACGATGCCGCCGTCGGAGCAGATGGGCACATAGATGCCGGTCTCCTTGTAGTACTCGTCACGAGCCTTGGCAACCTCGATGACAGCGGTAGCCTGACCACGGCCGATGCCCTTGGTCTCGCGGGTGATGCAGATGGAGCCGCCGCCGATGCCGATCTTCACGAAGTCTGCGCCAGCCTCAGCGAGGAAGCGGAAGCCCTCGGCGTCCACCACGTTGCCGGCACCCACCTTGACGGTGTCGCCGTAGTGCTCGCGGATCCAGCCGATGGTGCGGCTCTGCCACTCGGAGTAGCCCTCAGAGGAGTCGATGCACAGCACATCCACACCGGCCTCTACCAGTGCGGGCACGCGCTGGGCGTAGTCGCGGGTGTTGATGCCGGCGCCTACAACGTAGCTCTTGTTCTTATCCAGCAGCTCGTTGACGTTTGCCTTGTGGGAATCGTAGTCCTTGCGGAATACCATATATACCAGATTGCCCTCGGCATCCACCAGCGGCAGGGTGTTGATCTTGTTATCCCAGATGATGTTGTTGCAGTCGTGCAGGGAGGTGTTGGCCGGAGCGGTGACCAGCTTTTCAACGGGGGTCATAAAGGTGGTAACGCAGGCGTCGTCCGGGGTGTGGTTGACGCGGTAATCGCGGGAAGCCACGATGCCCAGCAGCTTGCCGTTAGGAGTGCCGTCGGCAGTGATGGCGATGGTGGAGTGGCCGGTGCGTGCCTTCAGCTCCAGCACATCATGCAGGGTGGCAGTGGGAGCCAGATTGGAATCGGACACCACATAACCGGCCTTGAAGCTCTTGACGCGGCGCACCATGGCAGCCTCGTTCTCAATGCTCTGAGAGCCATAGATAAAGGAAACACCGCCCTGACGAGCCAGTGCAATGGCCAGCTTATCGCCGGAGACCGACTGCATGATGGCGCTGATCATGGGGATGTTCATTTCCAGCGGGCAAGCCTCCTCGCCCTTGCGGTACTTGACCAGCGGGGTCTTGAGGCTGACAGCCGTGGGGACATTCTCAGCAGAAGAGTAGCCCGGCACCAGCAGGTACTCGCCAAAGGTACGGGAGGGTTCTTCGTAAAAATAAGCCATATTCAAACTCCTTTTTTCTTAACGCATCCGCAGCGGATCATATCAAACAACATCAAAACAATTTCATGTTTTCGGCTTAGGAATTGATTGTATATACTTTACCACAAACCCACGCGGAATACAAACCCCTGCCCCGCCAAACTTTATAAATGTCCTTTGCAGAAAAACAGGCAAATTGACCTAAGGTCATACTTTCCCTCGCTGTGGGCCGATTTTTCCGGATTTTCGGACGCAAAAAAGCCCGTCTGAAACCAGACGGGCTCTTTTGCACACGAAGCGGAATATCGCCTGTGCGGTGTCCGCCGACAGCTGTGAAGGAGAACAGCCGGAGG
>OHEU01000249.1_pt1 | contig 35313 bp, 30 predicted proteins | sample 1567341 | NCBI WGS metagenome assembly OHEU01 (sample SAMEA3879524, study PRJEB24766) | human gut metagenome | biome: human-associated habitat; feature: feces | place: USA | collected 1985/1987 | reverse complement strand
TTTCAACGGTTTTATCCGATGAAAACAGGGGCTTTCTTTGTAAATAATTGTTGCCAAAAATCTCTTCGCGATTCGGGACGGAAACCCGTCCCTTACGGAAATTATGCCCTAATTGTGTGGATAACGGTCGGATATAGAATCCGCCCCTACGAAATTCAGGTGTTTCACGATAAATATGCGGGAAAAAAATAATTCCGCATTCCGAATTCCTAATTCCGAATTAGTCAACAATGTGTGCTTTGCGCAGAGCCGTGATGAGCGGCTTGTAAATAATTATTGTGACAACAGCACAGAGAATACCCTTGATAAATGTGAACGGCAGGTTGAAAATGCAGAGTGCGCTGAAAATGTTTCCGACGGACGGGAGTATCTTCTGATATGCCGACATGATAGCTTCCATTCCGCCGAAAGCTTTCGCGTATATCGGGTAAACAATGAAGTAGTTGAGCGGCAGGCTTATCAGCGAGAACACGACCGTTCCGATAGTACAGCCGATAACTGCGCCCTTTTTCGTGTGGTTCTTTCTGTAGATAAGGCTTGCGGTCAGCGTAAACACTGCACTTGTGACAAAATCGAAGATATCGCCTATACCCATAGTTGTGCCTAAGCCTTTTATTGCTGTATGTATAACATTCTTGATGAAGCATACAAGCAGACCGCCTATCGGACCCGTTGTGAACCCTGCGAAAAGGCAGACAACGTTCGACAGGTCAAGCTTTATGAACGGCGGCATAAGCGGAACAGGGAAGTCGAGGTAGTAGATAACGAGCGCTACAGCCGAGAGCATCGCTATCTGAATGAGTTTCTTTGTCTTTGAGCTTTCTGCGAGTGGGGTTTTTGCTGTGTTTTCCATTTGAGATTCCTCCAAAAGTTTAATAAATTTATAAGAGCAATCTGTAACAGAAAAAGCCCGTGAAATTTTCATTCACGGGCTTTTGATACTTCTTCTTCCAATTATTATATCGGGGAATAAGTATGCTGCGCAAAAAATTGCGTTGTTTCTTTCATCCGGACTATACCGTCGGTTTCGGAATTTCACCGAATCAGCCTTGTTCCGTAAAGGAAGTCGGGTCGCGGACTATACCGCCGGTGAGGAATTGCACCTCGCCCTGAAACAGATTTGCAGATATACTGTTTTATTGTTCGATCATTCGGATTCTTCGTCGTCGAAGTCGAATTCGAGATGCTCGCCGCAGTTAGGGCAGGTCATTTCGCCCTCTTCAAGCATAGCCTCGCCGAGCTGGATAGTGTCGCCGCAGGTCGGGCAGCATACCTCATAGATCTCTTCTTCGTCATCGTAATCATCGAAGTCATCGTCTTCATCGTAGCTGTCGTCATCTTCGTCATCGTAGAGGTCATCTTCTATGTCAGAAAGATCCTCGTCGATAGCGTCAACAACTTCAACGATCTCATCGATCTGATCCTGAACATCATCAAAATAAACCGACATATCTTCGAGAACGTCAGCCATAAGAGCAAGGATCTTGCCCTCCTTAGTTGATGTGTCAAGCTCGAGTCCGTCCATAAGACCCTTAAGATAAGAAACCTTTTCGCCAAGTTTCATAAAGATTACCTCCAATTAAAAAATTGCAGAATAAAAACGGATAAAGCTTACGCTCTTTCCATATATTCGCCTGTTCTTGTATCGATTCTGATCATGTCGCCCTCGTTGATGAAGAGGGGAACCTTGACCTCTGCGCCTGTTTCAAGAGTTGCGGGCTTTGTAGCGTTTGTAGCTGTGTTGCCTGCAAAACCGGGGTCAGTCTGTGTAACCTTAAGGTCAACAAAGTTCGGTGGTTCTACTGCAAAGACCTTGCCCTTGTAGGAGCAGACCTTACAGATCATTTCTTCCTTGACAAACTTGAAGTTGTCGCTGATCTCTGCGGGAGCAACGGGAAGATCCTCATAGGTCTCAGGATCCATGAAGTGGTAAAGGTCGCCGTCGTTGTAGGAATACTGCATATCTCTTCTTTCAACGAAAGCAGTAGGGAACTTTGCGGAAGGGTTGTAGCTCTTTTCAATTACAGAGCCTGTAATAACGTTCTTGATTTTTGTTCTTACAAAAGCAGCTCCCTTGCCCGGTTTAACGTGCTGGAATTCAACAACCTGAAGTACGTTGCCGTCCTCTTCAAAGGTAACGCCGTTTCTGAAATCGCCTGCTGTGATCATAGAATACCTCCGTATAAATAAAGTCATTATTAATATGCATAAATAGCCTTACAAATATTCTACTACATTCTGTTTGATTTTGCAAGTGTTTTCGCATAATTTTTATTACTTTTATAACTTTTTTATAAAATAATCAGATTTTTTGGTGAGTGTGCAAAGTCAGTACAGCCGTTTTTTGTGACATAAACACAATCTTCAATGCGGACGCCGAATTTTTCGGGGAGATAAATGCCAGGTTCGACAGTCATAACGACATTTTCGGAAAGTACCGTCATATCACGGGTGTTTGCGGCAGGACTTTCGTGTATCTCAAGTCCGACGCTGTGACCGAGACCGTGACCGAACGCTTCACCATAGCCTTTTTCCGTGATAAGATCACGTGCGCAGGCATCAAGCTCCTTGCAGACAACCCCTGCCTTGATAAGATCAAGACATCTTTGCTGTGCTTCAAGTGTTATGCCGTAGATCTCACGCATTTCCGCCGTAGGCTCGCCAACGCAGACGGTTCTTGTCATATCGCTGTGATAGCCGTCAAAAACTGCGCCGAAATCCATTAAAACGAACTCGCCCTTTTGAATTTTCTTATCGGACGGAACGCCGTGCGGAACGGAGGTGTTTTTTCCCGAAAGTGCGATAGTATCGAACGAGATCGCTTCCGCACCGTGGGAAAGCATATAGAAATCGAGTGAACGTGCAACTTCAAGCTCGGTCGCACCCTCCCTGATAACGTTTCTGAGCGCGTTGTCAAGCGCAGCTTCGGCGATATCCTGCGCTTTCTGCATCTTTTCAAGCTCCTCGGCTGTCTTGACGCTGCGAAGCTTTGTTATTACGCCGCTCAGAAAGCCTGTCGAATCTATCTTGAAACCGTCAAGCTTTTCGGCATAGGTAGAAAGCTCTGCGACTGTCATTGTGTCTGCTTCGATATAGACCTTTTCCGTGCCGTGTTTTTTGAGCAGATCGGCAAGCTGGCTGTAGAACTTCACCGAGCGAACGACCTCGCAGTCGGTGACTTTTTCCTTGGCTTTTTCAAAATAGCGGAAGTCGATGAGAAGATACGCCGCATCGGGGAAAACGAGAACTGCGCCTGCGGAGGACTTCATTCCGCAGAAATAGCGGCGGTTTATGTCGGATGTGATGAGTGCGCAGCAGCTCTCCTGCGGCATTTTTTCACGAAGCTTTTCAATATTATTCATGGCAATACTCCCAAACAGCCCTCATGCCGAGGAAATAGCCCATTTTTCCGAAGCCGAATATAGTTCCGCTGCAAACGGGAGAGATAACGGAGGTGTGACGGAATTCCTCCCGCTTTTCAATGTTTGAAATATGGACTTCGACAACGGGGATTTTCACCGCCTCGATAGCGTCACGTATAGCATAGCTGTAATGAGTGTAAGCGCCTGCATTGATAACGATGCCGCACTTGTCAAGACGTGCAGCGTGGATCTTGTCGATGATAGCGCCCTCGTGGTTGGACTGGAAACATTCGCAGCTGTCAAAGCCAAGCTCCTTTGCGAAAGCCTTTATCTCTGCGCAAACGCTGTCGTAGGTGTCGTGACCGTAAATGCCCGGCTCACGCTCGCCGAGCAGGTTAAGGTTTGGTCCGTTGATTATAAGTATATCTTTCATTTTCATACCTCGTTTTATACAAAAAATAAGAGCGGAGAAAATTCCTCCACTCCTATTTTAATACCAAATTGTAAAATTGTCAATTATGCGCTTACCACCAAAGTGTAAATTTATCCACTCTCCAGCCGTCAGGAGTTTTTATCATACTGATCTTGCCGCATTCGAGCCAGGTTCTGTATGATATATCGCAGTCGTTTTTCGCAGTAACGCTTATAATATTTATTTTGTCATATCCTGTCGCAGGATCAATGTTCCGATTTGTGTAAAATGTTGTTTCAATGTTGGTGATATCGCTGCCTCTGTCCCCTTCGAACGCATAAAGATCGCCGTTTTCGTCAATGTATGTTTGTGCAAATCTGTAAGCGCAGTCATAGGTAAAAGCATCGAGAAACTGACTGATAAATTCATCGGCTGTATGGGTAGAAGCATATTCCTCGGTCATATAATGTGAACAGCCGAAGTATTCTTTAACATACGAAAGTGCCTTCTCAAATACAGCCCTCTGTTCTCCGTCCAGACTTTTCAGTTCATCGTTTTCTTCTGAATTTTTGAGGATAAAATAAGCCGATGTGCTTTCCTGCACATCATCTCCGTAATTGAAAACAACTTTATATGCGCCGTTGTTTATCGTTGACAGGTCATACATATCCTTTGTAAGCTCAATGCGGTATTCTTCATTCGGAGCGACAGATTCTTTTATCAGAATATAGCTTTCGCCGTTTGCAGTGGGTATCCAGTCATCCGTTTCGGCATCATAAATAGATATGAAACCAATCGTGACTTCTTCGTCGGTTGGGTTGCAGAAATATGCTGTAAGGGTGTTGGCGTTTTCTTTAAGCTTATCCTCGACATAAGCGATATCAAGCGGTTCTCCGTCCTCAAAATAGGTTTTTACGCAGGGTGAAGCTTTTACATAAGGCTTATCCGTGGGAGCAAGGTTATCTCCGTACATATCGTTTGAACTGTAAACAGCAGTATCTCCCGGATATGCCGATACAAAGACGATACCATTCTGCAAGTCAAAGTTTTTGGCATAAACGAAAGTGTTTTCAACATTTGTTTTTATTAAAATGTTATAATCATCATTGCAGTCGATAAAGCTTACAGTTTTTAGCTTGTCGAATTTGCTGAAATAGTCTAATTCCGAATCTCCGAGATCCCAAAACTCGGCATACGAAAAATCGTTAAGCTCCGAAAGAAACCCAAGGTCGTGGTCTTTGCAGTTTATGACTTTTAAATACCAAGGAGATGTACCGTTGTTTTTCAGCAGTTCAATATTATTTTTATCCTCTTCGGTTACTTCAAAGCAGGTATCTGCGTCAACGGTCAGACAGTCAATATATTCGCTTGTATCGTATTTCTGCCCCATTATCTCAATAGTGGAGGGAACTTCCTCGGTTGTTTCGGAAGTGTTTTCACTTGTTTCAACGTTCGTTTCGGCAGAAATGCCTTCACTTGTGCCTATTGTTGTTTCTTCCGAAACGGTCGAATTATTTCCGCAGGCTGTCAGGCACAAAGCGGAAAGAATTATCGCCGCATATTTTTTGTAATTCATAAAGCTCCCCCTTTTAATTCCAAAGATCAAACCTGTCAACTCTCCAGCCGTCTTCGGTGTTTTTCATCACATAATGGTAATCATCGTTAAAGCTTACGTCATAAGGGCTGTCAGGGTGACAGCTTATAACGACAGCCTTGAATTCAACCGTGTTTTCGTCTGACGAAACGGGGATAAAGCAGTGGTCAAAGTAAAGAAGATCAGTACCCCGTCCGGCACCTTCGAGAATAAATTCGCCGTCCCCGCCGATATAATCTTTTGCAAGCTCATCTGCAAATTCCTTGGTGAAAACGCCGTAAAGCATTTCCATAAAATATTCGGGGTTGTGCGCTTCGGCATAGACCTTAGGCATATAGCGATCCGCCCAGAACCAGGTTCCCATAACGCCCGAAGCCTGCGCAAAAATATGCTGCTGTTCATCGGTCAGAAATGTCGGAGCATAAACATCATATTCATAGGTGACCAAAGTTCCGTTCTCTTCCGAACCCGAACAGCCTTCCTCCGTGTGCTTTTCGGAGTGAAGTCCGCAGTTGTCGATGAAAAACCTGAATTCCGACTTCTCGCCGCCGAAATTCACGACCGTGCGGTAGATGTCCGATTCGCAGGAGGAATAATCGAAATCCGCCGACTTTAAAAGATAATCGGTCTTGTGCAAAGGCTCAACGGTGAAGTCGATATCAAGCGTGTCCGAGCCGTCAGCAAAGCTCATCGGAACGCCGTCCGAATCTCGCAGGATCTGTATGCTGTCAACGGTCACAGGTTCGTCCGTGTAGTTGGAAAAAGCGAAAATAAGCTCCTTGCGGTATTTCCATTCGCCGTTTTCATAATCAAGAAGTTCATTGCTGTCACGACATTCCCAAGTGTCAACGCTGCTCTTTTCGCTGTCTTGGCTTATGCTCGGCTGAACGAAATATACAAGTCCCTCCGCGTGGTTGCCGGTGTCGAAGTCGTCGGAAGCTTCCCCGGTTGTTTCCTCGGGTTCGCATTCGGTGATGTTGGTTTCTTCCGCAGCTTCGGCGGTCGTAATTTCGCTTGTTTCGGCAGTTGTTTCAGCCGTGACTGCCGCTGTTTCGTCCGAAGATGTTGTTTTGTTTCCGCAGGCTGTCAGGCACAAAGCGGAAAGAATAATCGCCGCATATTTTTTGTAATTCATAATGTCATACCCCCACATATAATACAGTCGACCAAAGCAATGCAATGGTCGGCTGTGCTTTGTAACTATAATTATACCATATTCTGCCGAAATAGCAATTAGCAGGGAAGCCCCTGCGGGCAGTTCGCGCCACGCTACACTTCGTTCCGCTTGTTTTTGAAGAAAATTAGTTTGTGACCGCGAACAGGGTATGTTTTAAAGTTGGATCTCCCGATTTGCGGAGAAGTCCCAAGGGCAATTTGTGCGTGCAAAAAGAATTGTGGAAAGCTTATCACAAAAGGCTCTCGTAATAATCTTTCATTGTCTTGGCGTCCTCGGTCTGGGTTCCGTCGCTTTCGCAGATAAATGTCGGCGCAAGGCTTTTCTTCGCAACAAGCTCCATGAGCGGTTCAAACTGCGGACCGTAAACAGTGTCGGCAAAGGTCAGGTGCTTCTTTTCGCCGCCCTTTTCGGTGTATTCTATCTTGGAAAAATGCGAGTGGAACGTTTTAAGGCGCTCACTGCCGAGTTCGTTTTCTATCGTGTCAAGAATCTTTTCATAGTCGGACTTGTCCTTGATAGAGCCGAATGTCCGTGCGTTGAGATGTCCGAAATCGATGCAGGGGATAAAGCTTTCATCGATCTTGCAAAGCTCCATAACTTCGTGAAGATCACCGAGCTGATTTATCTTTCCCATAGTTTCGGGACAGCATCGGATATTTTCAAGTCCCTGCGCAACAAGCTCCTCACGGGCAAGCTTCATCGTGTTTTTAGCAAGTTCAAGTGCCTCTTCGCGTGTCATTTTTGAACATGAGCCGCTGTGGATAACGATCCTGTCGCCGCCCATAGCGTTCACAGCCTTTGCCGATGCAAGAATGTAGTTCACCGAGTTAAGACGCTTTTCCTCCTCAACGCTTGAAAGTGAGATGAAGTAAGGCGCATGAACGGAAACGCTTATCCCTGCATTTCGCAGAGCAGCGCCTATCTCCTTAGCGCTCTCCTCGGAAACACGAACGCCCTGACCGCACTGGTACTCAAAGTGGTTCAAGCCGAATTTGGTAAGATATTCGCCGAGCTGAACGGATTTTTTGTAACCCATTTCCTTGAAGCTCAAAGCTGTTCCCGCAGGTCCGAATTTTGCTTTTATATCATTTGACATTGTTTTAGTCCTTTCGTAAAACTAGGTTTATTATTATTTTAATAAATATAACAAGGTTAGTCAAGGGGAAAATTAAAATAATTCGGAATTCGGAATGCGGAATTCGGAATTATTTTTGCTCCGCAAATTTACGGCGCAAACTGAGTTCCTGTAGGGTTGGATTCTATATCCGCCCGTTGCAAAAACGGCATTTTACCCGAAAAATTTTGTATGGGACGGCTCGCGTCCATAGGTTACAGAGTGCCCCTCTCCCTCTTGTTGGTTTGCCCTTTGCTCAGAACTCCACGAAACTATTGAATTATCGATCGCAGGATAAACATATTTTGTATAGTTTTAGAGTTTACAATGTACTATTGAAAATCGCAGTTTTTCCTTGCATATCCCACAGCCGTTCAAACAGCATCGCCGTTCAAACGTTGTCGGCTTAAAACGTTCGTCGCTTTGCTCCTCACGTTTATTCGCCGAGGATAGTTTGTTTAAGGAAAACAGAATGGCGCAATTCACATTTATAGGTTTACGTAACTGATTTCTCACGTTCTGTTTTACCTTTTTGTGTGAATTGCGCCTTTTTAGCTGTTACTGATTTTGCTATTGCAGAAAAGCTTTAACTGTTAGTTTAGGGTGTTTCGCTCTCTGCGGAGAGCGACAATGGGGCGCTGCCCCCTTGACCCCTGCCACCCTTTGAAAAGCGTGGACGTAAACTTTAGTTTTTTTCTTACTGAACAGTTGTGATGTCAGAACCGAACCACTTTTCGGAGATCTCGCCGAGCTTGCCGTCAGCCTTCATTTCGGAAAGTGTCTGCTGAACCTTGTCACGGAGAGCCTGATCGTTCTTTCTGAAGCCGATAGCGTATTCTTCTTCTTCAAGTCCGTCGGAAAGAAGAACATAATCCTTGCCGCTTTCCTTGATATCATAGTTTGCAACCACGGAATCCATAAATACTGCGTCAACGAGGTTGAGTTCGAGCTGCTGGAGACATTCAACGTTTGTTGCGAGTGCGTTCTCTGTGATGTTAAGACCTGCACCCTCGAGAATTTCCTGCGCTGTTGAGCCGCTCTGTACTGCAACTGTCTTGCCGTCGAGGTCAGTCTGAGAAGCGATCGTGCTGTCTGCTGTTACAACGAATACCATTTCATTCTTCATATAAGGTTCGCTGAGGTTCATAACTTCCTGTCTTGAAGCGTTGATGGACATACCGTTCCAGATGCAGTCGATCTTGCCCGAGTCGAGATCCTGTTCCTTTGTGTCCCAGTCGATAGGCTGCTTAACGAGCTTAACGCCGAGTCTTGCGCAAACCTCTTCTGCGCAGTCGATATCGAAGCCGACGATCTCGTCGTTTTCATCTGTGTAGCCCATTGGCTTGAAGGTAGCGTCAAGACCGAGGATAAATTCGCCCGAATCGAGTACCTTCTGGAGAGAGTTGTCCTCGCCTGCTTCTTCTGTTACAGCGGCAGCGTCAGTGTCGGCGGCTGTTGTTGTTTCGTCCGATGAGCCGTTGGAGTTTCCGCAGCCTGCGAGCATTGCGGGAACGAGTGCCATTACGGCGATAAGCTTTGCTAATTTTTTCATATTCTTTCCCTTACCTTTCTTAAAACAGGCATAAAGCCTTTAAAATACAAAGCTAATAATACCACATCTTAATATTAAAGTAAAGCAATAAAGCAAAGCTTTGGGATTTTGTATCAAATCCGCCCGAAAAAGCCTTGCTTTTTATTGCAATTCACAATAGGGAAGCTGCGTTGTTACTTATTCAGCAGTTCCAGTGCAAAGTCAAAGCTCTCATCATCGCTTTTTTCATAGTCGGGAGAAATGCCGTTTTCGCTGAAAGTTTCTTTTCCGCCGCTGCACATCAGCGATGATACAAAAATAAAATCGTGACCGTCATTGAACTTTTTGAATGCATATGTAAAATTCTTTCCGTAGGTCTTTGTGCCGACAACGGAAACCTTGTCCCCGAAATCGGACTTCATACAGAATATCATTGCTTCGGCGGAGCTTGCGGTGTTCTCATTGCAGAGGAAAACAAGCTTGTCAAAGCCGATCGTTTTGTCGGTTTTTGATTTGTGTTCGATAGTTTCTTTGTCGTTGACTTCGGTCATAACTACCTCGCCTTTGTTGTAAAAAAGCGAAAGGACTTTTGAAAGCCCGTCAATGCTTCCGCCTGAATTGTCACGCAGGTCGATAATGAATTTGTCCGAGCTTTTGAGCAGATCGGAATACTGCATAAGACCGCTGTAGGTTTCTTTCGGTGTAAAATCACTCAGCTTGATGCAGCATATTCCACCCTCGGCTGTGACGGTTGTTTCACCGGCTTCCGCAAAAAGATTTTCCACACGCTCCGACTCTGCCTTGCTGAAAATGCGGTTATACTCGGCGAGCCGTTCGGGTTCGTATTGGTTGATATCATCAAGAACAAGCTTGTAAACATAATTTTCAAAGTTGCCGTAAGAACCCTCGTCATATATATCGCCAAGCTTTTTTCGCATTGCGCCGTCAAGATTTTCCTGAGAATAATAGTATTCCGTGAGGTATTCTTTCAGACCGGCAAGCTTATCGCTTTGTATATGCTTTATCAGAAGTATATTGAATATCACCAATATAACGATGATGAAAATATAGATCCCGTCACCCTTTTTGCCTTGCTTTTTGACCTTATCTGCGTTCATAGCTGTTGTCCTCCTAAGGTTGTTGTTTTTGCGGATATCAGAGCTTTATTCCGCATTTTGCCACAGCTTCGGTGGAAAGTTCATTCACATTTATAAATTCGGGCGCAACATCGGGATGAGGGGTAAGAATTTTCTCCATCCAGATCATATCGTACCAGCGGTCAAATTTGTAGCCGCACTTTACGAAGTTTCCGACATAGCGGTAGCCGAGATGAGCGTGAAAATCCTCGCTGTTTCGGTCAAGATGCCCGTCCGCCTCGCCCGAGGGTACGCCGATGCAGGCGCAGAGGTTGTAGACATTCATTTCCGCAAGCAGCTTTTCGAGCGTGTCATAAAGCTTTTTGCCCACGCCGTGCTTTCTGTATGCCATATCGACATATATCGAGGTCTCGACCGAATGTTCATACGCCTTTCTGCCGACAAAGGGACTTACATAGGCATAGCCGACTGTTTTCCCGTTGATCTCTGCGCAGATATAAGGGTATTTCTGCTTTGTTTTTGCTATCCTCGCTTCAAATTCTTCTTTCGTCGGCGGATCGTATTCAAAGGTTATCGCCGTTTCGAGGACATAGGGTCTGTATATCTCCGATATTGCCTTTGCATCGGAAATCTCGGCAAATCTTACTGTTATCTCATCGTTCATAAGCGAACACTTCCCTTCGCGTTCGATTATAGCACTAAAAGCGCGAAAATGCAAGAAAATTCGGACGAAAATTCAAACTTGACAATGCAGATGCGCTGTGCTATACTATAATCATTGAATATTTCTGAAAAGGGGAGTGGAGCGAATGAAAGAGAAAAACAGTATATACCGCCGCGCGCTGACGCTCGCCGTTCCGATGATGATACAGAACGGCATTACGAATATGGTCGGACTTGTTGACAGCGTTATGGTGGGAAGTCTCGGAACGGAGGCAATGACGGCGGTAACGATAGTCGGTCAGCTTATTTTCGTATTCAATCTCGGCATTTTCGGGGGGATATCGGGACCGGGCATCTACGCCGCTCAGTTTTACGGTCAGGGGAATACAGAGGGCTTCAGAAGTGCAATACGAATGAAGCGCTTTATATGTGCGGCATTTCTTGTTATCGGGGTGCTTGCGTTCCTGTTCGGTGACGAGTTCCTTATCGGACTTTATCTCAAAGGCGAAAGCGGCTCGATAGATGCGTCGCTTACAATGCAGAACGCAAAGGACTATCTGCGGATTATGCTGCTCGGACTGCTCCCGTTCGCTGTAACGCAGATATATGCAAGCTCACTGCGTGAATCGGGCGACAGCATAAGCCGATGGTCGCAGGAGTTTCATCGGTCGTTGTGGATATCGTGTTCAATTATCTGCTCATATTCGGAAAGTTCGGCTTTCCCGAGCTTGGCGTAAGGGGTGCGGCGATAGCGACCGTTCTCGCAAGGTTTGTCGAAATGCTCGTTGTTGTTATATGGGCAAATCTCCGCAGGGATAAGCACGAATTCCTGCAGGGACTTTATACGACATTCCTTGTCCCGAAAGACCTTGCACTCAAAATGTTCAGAAAGGGTACGCCGATATTCCTCAATGAATTCCTATGGGCAGGTGCGATAGCAGTCCTTACGCAGACTTATGCAACAAGGGGACTTGAAATAGTTGCAGGAATGAATATTTCAAACTCCCTGTGCAATCTGCTCAATGTAGTATTTGTTGCGCTCGGAAACGCAGTAGGGATACTCATAGGTCAGACCCTCGGTGCAGGTCAGTACGAAAAGGCGAAAAAGGATTCGTTTTCACTGATGAAATTCACGGGCGGAGCGTGTCTTATCCTGACGGCGGCGCTGATATCGGTGTCGAAAATCTTTCCGCTCGTCTATGATACCACGGACGAGGTGCGCTCGCTCGGAACAAGCTTCATCATCATAACAGCGGCATTTTTCCCCGTTCAGGGCTACCTCAATGCGATGTATTTCACCCTGCGCTCGGGAGGAAAAACATTCGTGACGTTCCTTTTTGACAGCGTGTTCTCGTGGGTGTTCTCCGTGCCGCTCGCATACGTTCTCTGCACCTTTACAGCACTGCCGATACTGCCCGTTTACACAATAGTTTGTGCGGCTGACATTATAAAAGTCGTCATAGGATATATCCTTATAAGAAAAGGCGTTTGGATAAGCAGGATCGTGGATAATGCGTAATTATTTAAATTCGGAATTAGGAATGCGGAATTCGGAATTATTTATGCTCCGTAAATTCACTGAATAATACAAAATTGTGTAGGGGTGGATTCTATATCCGCCTGTTTGCAAACCCTTTAATTTGATCTGATTTTCTGTAGGGGACGGGTCGCTGTTCCGTACCGCAAGGCGTTTGTTACAAACGGTAAAACACAAGATTTTTCTATAGAATAAATCCCAAAGTCTTGACAATACTATATTTCTGTGATATAATGATCACAGAAATGAATAATCGATGAACCCACTGAGTTCACCAAAAAAAAAAACACGCAGAGCTGCCACTCTGCGTGTTTTTTTGCTGAAATTATTCTCGCTGTCAAAATAATATTTCTTCGTAATTGAAAGAGTAAAAAGACTTTATGTTCGCTCACTGCATATACCAAATGTTTAATATATAATAAATATACAAACAGTAAAGGTTACAATACATTTACAATTTGGAAACCGTTTTCCCGGGGATACTTTGCAAAACGTCGAAAAGCGCGGTAAAACCTTGCGGAAACGGGCTTTTTTATACAGAAAAAATGCTTTGTCGGTGAAAAAGATGTTTGTTGACTTTTTCTGAGTTTTATAGTATAATTTGTTTAATAGCTGCCCTGACTTTTCGGACGGCAAACAGAATGTTACAAGTATTTTTTTATTTTGAAAGGAAGTCGGTTATGGATTCTGACGGGCTTGCGGGGAGTATTGTTATCCTTGCGCTTATTTTGTTAAAAACATTTCTTGCGGTCTGCGAAAATGCAGTCGCTGAAATAGGTGACTCAAAGCTAAAGACGTTTGAAAACGGAACTGCTGCGGAAAAACGGCTTTATTCGATGCTGAAAAAGCCGATCGCTCTTGAACGGACTTTTGCTGTCGGAAAGGGCGCACTTTCGTCGATAATATGCGTTATATCGGAGCTTGTGTTTATCGGTGAGCTGTCAGAAACGCTCGGTGAGGCTATGCCGGCTTCGGTGGCTTATATTCTTTCGGCGGTGATAATTCTTCTTGCCGATGCGTTTGTGATACTTGCGTTCGGCTGCGGTCTGCCGAAAAGACTTGTGACGAAAAAGAACGCTGCGGACACTGCTGTGCGATGCTCGGCTGCACTCAGATTCTTCACTGTGCTGCTCACGCCTTTATCCGTGCTTTCGTCATCGGTGATAAACGTGTTCGGAGGAACTTCCGAGGACGCTGATGAAGTCACCGAAGAAGAGATACTTATGATGGTCGATGCGGGCAATGTCGAAGAATCACAGAGGGAAATGATAAGCAATGTTTTCGGGTTCGATGACAAGAACGTTTCCGATGTTATGACCCACAGAACGGATATCGTCGCTGTTGAAACGACGGCAGGCATTTCCGAGATAGTCAATGCTTCGATAAGCAGCGGCTTTTCGAGGATCCCCGTTTATGAGGACAGCATCGACCATATCGTCGGTGTTATCAGCGTGAAAGACCTGCTTTGCATGATAGGCTCGGATGCTGCACAAAGCACGGTTGCAAAAGACCTTATGAGGGACGTTTTCTATGTCCCCGAATCAATGCACTGCAGCGAGCTTTTCAAGCTCCTTTCGCAGAAAAAGACCGTTATGGCTACCGTTGTCGATGAATACGGCGGAACGGCAGGCATTGTAACAATGGAGGACCTTGTTGAAACCATTGTCGGTGATATCCGTGACGAATACGACAACGAGGAAGAGGATATAAAACAGATATCGGACGATACCTACACCATAAGCGGAAACGCTTCGCCCGAGGATGTTTTCGGGGAGCTTGGACTTGAACTGCCCGAGGATAACGATTCCGACACTATGAGCGGATTTGTGACGAGCCTGCTCGGACATATTCCCGAAGAAAACGAACACGCCTCGGTGCGATACCAAAATGTGCTTTTCACAGTCCTTGTTACCGAGGATATGTGGATATCAAAGCTCAAAGCGGAAATAATTCACGATGACAGCTCCGACGGAGAAGATCGTGATAATGAAAATAACGAAAACGAAAAGGAGAAGATCAATGAAGACGAACACTAAAAAAACAATAAGTGCGGCTTTGGCGCTCATTCTTGCGTCGGCGATCCTCACAACAGGCTGCGGCAAGGTGGAAGAGGCTGATGCTTCTATTGCCGATACTTCCTGTTCCGAGGAAAGCTTCTATTCCGAAGAAGCTTCGGCTGAGACTGAGGAAGCTATCATAAGCGCTGCACTTACAAGAGCAGAGCTTGAAGCTAAAAACACCTGGAACGAAACTCAGATCAGCGAAGTTATGTACACAACGCAGGCGTGCTTTTCACGCAAAGTCCCCACAGCAGGCGCTGAAACAGTTTCCAAGTACACAAAGGGCACAAAGGTAACTGTCGTTGCCGCTACCGATACAGGCTACTACAAGCTCAAGGACGGTTCGTTCATTCATTCAAGCTTTTTGAGTGATACAAAGCCCGGTGCAGCCACAACAACGGTCGATGAAGATATCGATGAGATCTTTGACGATGATAACACGACAACGACAAAGAAGTCCTCGACCACCAAAAAGAATTCTTCCGAAACAACAAAGAAAACAAGCAAGACCACCAAGAAAACAACGACCGATAAAACAAGCACATCTTCGTCAAGCTCCGTAACATACAACGTTGACTATAAGACAAAGTATGTTTACAAGCAGCTCCCTTCTGACGAAAAGCAGCTTTATGCGAATATCGTGGAAGCAGCAAAGAGCTTTAAGTCGAAGGTCGCAGTTCCCGAAGGCCTCAGCGTTAATCAGACTATCAAGACCTACGTTAATGTTATCAATCAGGAACCCGAGCTTTTCTGGCTTCCCCGTGCTATCCCCGTAAACATCAACGGATACCTCAACATCAAGTATGTTTATACCGCAGATCAGGCAGCGGAGATACAGACTGCACTTGACAAGAACGTTAAAACTATCCTCAACACCGTTGATCAGTATAAGTCAACATTCAGCAAGATAAAGGTCATCTATGACTGGGTGGTTCTGAACAGCAACTTCAGCACCTCCGACAGCGAAGATACCTGTTCCATAAAGAACGGCCTTACAAAGGGCGCTGACCTCCAGTGCGCAGGTTATGCAAGAACTATGCAGTACCTCTTCGACCTTGCAGGTATCCGGAGCGTTGTTATCATCGGCAAAAACCCCCAGGGCACAACTCACGCTTGGAACAAGGTCTACTGCGATAACGGCTACTATGTTATCGACGCAACATGGGGCGACCCGATCAATGAGCATAACGAGGACTATATAAGATACAATTACTTCCTCGTTCCCGATGCATGGGTAAAGAACGACCACCTCAACCCGAATACATATTTCAGAAGCAACGGCGTTACTATCCACCTCTTTGATGAACCTGCCTGCACAAAGACAAGCGCAAACTATTATAAAGTCTATAACAAGGAATTCAGCAGCTATAAGGAAGCTATGGCAGGCATGAAAGCTGAACTTGCCGCTAACATCAAGACAGGCACTGTCGCAACGACTATCCGTGTTACAAGCAAGGATATCTGGGATAAGATGAACACCAATGATTCGTTCCGTGAGCTCCAGAATTATGCAAAGGCTCAGGGCAAGAATGTAAAGAAGCTTTCAAGACTTAAAGCATACGGCGAGGGAACATACGTCGTTCAGTACGATATATTCTATAAGTAATTTATTTGCGGGCGGATATTTCGGGAGCTTTCTTCCGATTCTGCCCGTAACGATTTTGAAGATAAAGGAAAGGAATTAAAATGAAGAAGAAAAATCTTAAAATGATCGCCGCTGCTCTTGCTATGATCTCCGTACTTACGATCACAGCAGCAGGCTGCGGAAATAAAAACGACGACAGCGAGGAATTTGTCACAAACGTTATCACCCAAGCTTCAAACGGCGAAGAGCAGACAGATGCAAACGGCGAAACTTCCGCTCCGGCAGAAGACGAAGCTCCCGTCACAGAAACTGTTCTCGACGGAGATGGAAATGTCGTTACCGATGCAGAGGGCGCTCCCGTGACTGTAAATGCAGTTACCACCGCACCTGCAGTTCCCGATGAGGACAGCATCTTCAACACAACAACAAAGGCTGTACCCGTAGTCGATAGCTCCGTTGACAGCACAACAAGATACGCATACAATACCCTTTCCGATAATGAAAAGGCTCTCTATGACGCTATCCTCGGTGCTGCTTCCAATATGTCCACAAGGATCTTCGGCGCACAGAACCTCGATAACGCACAGTGGACAAAGGTGTTCGGACTTGTTTACAACCAGGAGCCGCAGCTGTTCTGGCTCAACAGCAGATCAGTTGTCGGCAGACTTTATTATAACGAGACAGATACCGACAAGATCGCTGCAATGCAGAAAGAGATCGATGCGACCGTTGACAGCCTTTTAAAGGAAGCAAATTCAAAATCCTCCACTTTTGATAAGCTTAAAGTTTTCCACGACTACCTCGTGCTCAACTCCACCTTTGAAAAGAGTGAAGAAGCGGGCAACTACAATCAGACTATATATAATGCATTCTCCGGCGGTACTTCAAAGCAGGGAAATATACAGTGCGCAGGCTATGCAAAGTCAATGCAGTACCTCTGTGACAAAGCAGGTATCGACTGTATGGTCATTACAGGCACGAACGATCAGGGAACTTCCCACGCATGGAACAAGGTCAAGGTTGAGGGCGAGTGGTATAACCTCGATACAACATGGGATGACCCGATCCTCAAAACACCTGTTACAAACTACCTCCGTTACAGTTATTTCCTCGTTCCCGATGAGTGGATAAACGAGAAATCACACTTCAATATCAACACGGTAAGCCTTAAGAGCGGCGAAAAGGTAACATACTATGAACCGCCAAAGGCAACAGCAACAGCACAGAACTACTTCATAAAGAACGGCTATGTTTACGATAACCGTGACGATGCAGACAAGGCACTTAAGGAAGAGCTTAAAAAGGCAGCTTCCGAGGGAACTGTAGTTGCACACATCATGGTCGGCTCCGATTCACTCTTCAAGGAGATCGAAGACTCTCTCAAGAATGACAGCAGCTACCGCGATGACCTCAAGAGCGTAAATTCCAAGATAAAGAAGCTCAAGGACAGCAGCAAGCAGGATCTCCACGTTATCCAGCTCGTTATTGAATATTGATAAGAATGAAATTCGGTTTTTTTGCGGCTTTTTCCGTGACGTTGGCGGCGGCAGTGCTGCTGACGTCCTGCAAAGCCGTTGATGAGAGCGTTTCGCAGCCGCAGAGCGGTCAGAGCACCGAAGCTGCGGCGGAACAGCTCGATTATGTCTTTTATACCCTTAATGATAAGGAAAAGGAAACCTATTCCGATATGATCGGAGCGGTGAACAGGCGCGAAAATGAATTTCCGTTCCCCGAGGGCTTCGACAGTGATGAAATGCGAAAGCTTTTCACCCTCCTTTACACCCAGCAGGAACGGATCTTTTGGCTCGACAGCAGATTTTACTGCGATGATGAGCAGCGAATGTTATATTTTATGTATCGATATGACGAAGAGCAGACAGACCGTATGCGCGTTGCGCTCGACCTTGAAGCAGGTAAAATTATTGCAGGCTTCGGTCAGGATACGGACGATTATGAAAAGCTCCTCGCGATACATGATGAGATAGTCCTTTCCTGCACTTTCTCCGAGAACGGAAGCAACGCCGCCACTGCTTACGGCGCGCTGGTTGACGGCTCGGCAATGTGCGAGGGCTATGCGTTCGCGTTTTCCTACCTCTGCACAGCGGCAGGCATTGAAAATTACGTCGTCAGCGGCTCAAACGAAAAGGGCGAACCGCATCTCTGGAACAAGGTTGTCTGCGGCGGCGAATGGTACAACGTTGACTGTACATGGGACGATCCTATCCTTAAAGATAAAAACGAAAAATTTCTGCGGCACGACTATTTTCTCGTATCGGACGATGAGATAAACGGCATCTCGCATTTTCCCGACACCGAGTATCTCCCATCGGTGCCCTGCACGGACGGAAACGGGAATTATTTCGTCAGAAGCGGACTTTATTTCGATAATTATACAGACGGACTTGAGGCACTTTCAGCTTCGATAAAGGAAGCCGCCCGAAACGGCAGCGGAGAAGCGGAGATACGCTTCGATAACGAAGAAGCTTTCAGCGAGGTCTGTTCTTATCTTTACGATCGGCAGGGTCTGAAAGAGATCATCGAGGAACTGAACGCAAATGACGGGCTTAAAATAAGCTCGGCTCACCATATTGAAAACAGTTCGCTTTATGTGATCCATATTTCATTGATCTTTTAACAGTACAGAGGATCTCCGCGCAAAAACGTCGCATTATGACGAAGCGTGGGGAAACGTCTTACGCCATATCTGGAAGGACTGTAGGTTTTTATGAATAAAAATAAAGTCAGCGCGTTCACAGCCGCCCTGCTTGCGGCAGCGCTCATGCTCTCGGGCTGCGGACGGGGCAGCGAAGCCGACTGGGAGGATACGCTCCCGTCTGCCGTCACGACTGCACCCGAAAAGGAAGTTTCCGTCATCGAAGCGGAAACCAATCCGCCGATATCGATATCCGTTCCCGAAACAACAACGACAACGGAGAAAAGCACGGAGCTTGCAACAACGACCGCTCCGTCGGAAACCTCGGAAGACAGATCGTCCCTTTCTCCCGTAACGTCAGTAACGACCACCCCGAATTCTTCGGTATTTGCGGAGAGCACATCACCTGCTTCTACGACCGTTCCGATAACGGACACGACCGTGACCTCATCGGAAACCACCACACTTGTCACGGCCGAAACCGTCATTACAGCCGCACCCGTGCAGCGTGCAGACGGGGAGTATATCTATGTAAAAGGTTCTCCGATAGAAAAAGCTTACCCGTACAATACCCTCGACAGCAACAAAAAAGCCGCTTATGACGCTATGCTCACAGCGATCAAGGCGCACAGAGACAGATTCGATATCCCCGACGGAGTGAAGATCTCGGGCGATGATTATGTCGAGCTTTATCAGCTCATATATGATTTTGAGTACAGCATCTTCGACCTTGACGTAAATATCCGCTATACAAGCGCTTCAAACACGGGAAATGTTGTTTCCGCGCAGCTTTCCTATCTCTATACCGCCGAGCAGGTCGATGATATGCAGAAAAAGATCGACGCTGCTGCGGATAAGATCATCTCCGAGCTTGGAAACGAAATGTCGGAATATGAGATAGTGAAGTTCTTCTATGATAAGCTCGCCTCCGAGGTCGAATACAACGAAAATGCCGAAAATCTCCGCGATATCTACGGCGCACTCGTTGAAAAATCGACCGTCTGCGGAGGATACGCAAGAGCATTTTCCTACCTCTGTTCAAAGGTCGGCATCGAAACCATTACAACCCTCGGCGACTTCAACGAAACTCCGCATATGTGGAATATGGTGAAGATAGACGGGAAATGGTATCATGTCGATGTTACTTCGGGCAACGCAACGAACACCGAATTCCCATATATAAGATACGACTATTTCTGCGTTACGGACGATATAATAAACAAGTATCACGTCCTCTACGACCAGCCGTTCGATTACCCGAAGGCAGTTTCCGAAAAGTACAACTACTTCGTTTATAACAACCTCGTTGCGAGAGATGTTCCGGATGCGGCTGCACTTATCGCGGAGGAGATCATAAAGGCTTCGGCGGCAAAAATACCTGCAGTACAGTTCGCCTGCGCAGACGATCAGACCTTTGAGGACGTTATATTCTACCTCTTTGACCCCGAACAGCGTCACGCTATCGACATCTACGAAAACACCTACGATTCGGCTGAAAATAAATACAATCTCAACTCAATACAGTATCACAGCGACCCCAAGACAAGAGTTATAAAGCTTTTCCTTCAATATGTTTAATACTGATTTTTGATCAAAGTGTAGAAAAAAATCGGCGCACAAGCCATATAAAGCTATTTTCAATAGCTACGAGCTTTTGCTTGATTTTTTGTACACTTTCGGTTTAAAATAAGTACAATTTATCCATTGTTCTGAAAGGCTTTGGAGGTAAATCACCTTGCGAAAACTTATACCGAAGCGCTGCGCAGCTGCCGCAGCGGCAATAACGGTAACTATGGCTTTTTCCTCGTGCGGCTCGGAAAAAGACCCGACGGAGGATATGACCTATAACGGCAGCTATCACATGATAGAGGGCGGAACTTCGGTGCTTATCGAAGATACATCGTCCGTTGTCCGCGACAGCCTTATCTATTTCCCCGAGGATATGGAAACGCTCTACGGACAGAATTTTCTTTCTTCCGAAGAAAAGAAGATATACAATTCGCTCGTTGAAGCTATCGGTAACGAAGAGAAGTCCGTTCCGATGGAGGCGGACGGCGAAACTTATACGAAAATACTCAACCTTATCGGCATCGAGCAAATGGGCTTCGGCAATGTTTCCGACAGAAGGGTCGGCGCGTTCGATGTGGAAATACAGCGCTTTCCCGTCGAGTTCACCTACCGCTTTTCCTGCGAGGAAATGAGCAATATGAACCGCGCCGCTGAAGCCGCCGCGAACGAGATAATGGGCGGCGTTACCGACGAAATGACGACCTACGACAAGCTGAAATATTTTCACGATTACCTTATCACCCACTGCGAAAGCGATTCCGAAGATCCTTATGCGAACACTATCTACGGCGCGCTCGTAAGGGGAAAAGCGCTCTGCGAGGGCTATGCGAAGAGCTTTTCCTACCTCTGCAATAAGGCCGGGATAGAGAATATCATCGTCACGGGCGAAACGGACACCGCACATATGTGGAATATGGTGAAAATAGACGGTAACTGGTATCATGTCGATGTGACTTGGGATAAACCCGACGGAATGATCGCCGAAATGTACCCCGATATGGTGATGTACCAGTATTTTCTCGTCACCGATTCGGTCATAGAGAATAATCATACTGTATGGACGATAACCTCACCTCCGCCGAAAGCATACGGAACGAAAGAGAACTACTTTATCAAAGAGGGACTGTATGTCGAAAGCGAGGAAACGACCGAGCAGACGATAGATAACGCCCTGCGCAAAGCGATATCCGAGGGCAGTCATACCGCTTCGATAAAGTTCGGCACAAGCAATATGCTTCATTCGACCATTCGGAAGATGACAGACAGCGCAAGCAGCGGGGGAGATTACCTCAAAGTAAAGATAGCCGATATAAGCTCCGAGATGAACGTCAAGCTCAACGTAAGCTGGACAGACTATTATTCGCAGTACAGGATACTTGTGTTTATAATAGACTATTGATATTAAATTCGGAATTATGAATTCGGAATTCGGAATTATTTTTGCTCCGCAAATTGCCGTAAATCGTAGGGTCGGATTCTATATCCGACCGTCAAAAATCTTGTGTTTTAGGCAAATTTTCCGTAGGGGGCGGGTTTCCCGTCCCGAATCGCGAAGCGATTTTTAGCACATATATTATCTTTCGTAAACAAAAAGAACCTGTTTTCAAAGAATTCAAAATCTTTGAAAACAGGTTCTTTTTTATTATGAAACGCCTTGCGGCGCGGGACGGGAAACCCGTCCCCTACGGAAAATCGGTTCTCGCCGTAAATTTGCGGAGCAAAATAATTACGCATTACGCATTACGAATTACGCATTACGCATTATCCTTGATGTATTCCGCAATATTCTTAGGTGTAACACCGAGCTTTTCAAGAAGTTCATCGGGATTGTAACGGTCGTAGAACGACTTCGTGATGCCGAAATTTCTGACCTTGACACCCGAATCACCGAGGTAAGATGCGACCTTGCCGCCGAAGCCGCCTTCAAGCGAGCCGTCCTCGAGAGTAACAACGAGCGAGTGATCTTTTTTCAGTTCGTCAAGAAGCTTTGCGTCAACTCCGCTTGCATAACGTGCGTTCACAAGAGTTGCATTTATGCCGCTTTCTTTAAGGATAGCCGCAGTTTTTTCACCGAGCTGATAGAAGTCGCCGAGTGCGATGATCGCCGCCCTGCTGCCCTTTGTGACGATTTCGGAGGAAAGTGTGCTGTAATCGGTCGGGAACTTTCTGTCCGAGTGGATAACGCCATTGCAGGGAACACGGATCGCAACGGGGTGTTCATTCTGCTCAATTGCCCAGTCGAGCATTGCAAAGTATTCCTCTGCGCAGGTCGGTGCGAGGTAAACAAGCTCGGGGATATTCGATATCATCGGGATATCGTAAAGTCCAAGGTGGGTAACGTCAGTCATACCCCATACGGAGGCAGAGAAAACGACAAATGTTGCAGCGTTCCTGTTGATGCAGACATCATGCGAGAGCTGGTCGTAGGTGCGCTGGAGAAACGAACTGTACACACCGAAAACGGGCTTTGCGCCGAACTTTGCGAGTGCGGAGCTCATTGCAACAGCGTTTTCCTCTGCGATGCCGACATCGACAAACTGCTTTCCTGCCTTTTCACGCTTATCCTTTGTGAAGCCCATAACGGTCGGAGTTCCTGCCGTGAGTGCAACAACGGCAGGGTCTTTCTTCATTTTGTCAAGGAGATATTCAGCGGTCATTTCGCCGTAATCCTCGCCGTCAAAGTTGAACGTACATTCGCTCGTTTCAATGTTGAAAGGCATATGCCAGTGCCAGTTTTCCTTGTCCTTTTCGGCAGGAGCATAACCCTTGCCTTTCTGCGTTACGATGTGAACAGCAACGGCTTTCTTGGTGTCCTTGACGCTTTCAAAAGCCTTGATGAGTGCGTCAATATCGTTTCCGTCCTTTACAAAAACATAGTCAAGTCCCATTGCAGTAAAAAGGTTAGTCTCAGCCTTGCCGTTGCCCTCACGGAGAGCCTTGAGGTTACGGTAAAGTCCGCCGTGGTTCTCTGCAATGGACATATCGTTGTCATTGATGATGATGATAAGGTTAGTGTTGAGGTCGCCTGCCGTGTCAAGACCCTCGAGAGCCTCGCCGCCGCTCAAAGAACCGTCGCCGATAACAGCGATAACATTGCCCTTGCCGCCTGTGAGGTCACGAGCCTTTGCGGCACCGCAGGCAAGGCTTATCGAAGTTGAGGTGTGACCGACCTCGAAGAAGTCGTGTTCGCTTTCGACAGGGTTCGTATAGCCTGAAACGTCGTCATATTTTTCGGGGTAAAGATAAGCGTCCTTTCTGCCTGTGAGCATCTTGTGAGGGTAGCTCTGGTGCGAAACATCGAAGATGATCTTGTCCTCGGGCGAGTTGAAAACGTAGTGAAGAGCGATAGTAGCCTCGACCATACCGAAGTTAGGGCCGAAGTGTCCGCCGTGAATGCTCGCTCTCTTTAAAAGAGCCTCACGCATTTCAGTGGCAAGTGCGATCCTTTCGTCACAGTCAAGCTTTTTAACATCACTTGGAGAGTTGATCTTTTCAATATACATGATTTTCAAGTCCTTTCATTATTCTTTTTCCCAGCTCAAAACGCCCGTTTTTACGGCGATCTCGTATCTGCCTATCTTGTAGTCAAGGCGTGAAATTTCCGTTTCAAGCTGTTCCTTTTGCTCGATGAGTTTTTTGCGCTGCTCGGTGAGAAGCTCGAGCCGTGCGCCGATAGTCGAGTCGCCCATGCTGAAAAGCCTGCAATACTCGGCTATGATCTCAACGGGAAGTCCTGCGTTTCTCATACAAACGGCGTTTTCGACCCAGCCGATGTCCTGTTCGGTGTAGTTACGGATACCGCCCGAAGTTCTTGTAACGGGTGGGATAACGCCGATCTTTTCGTAATAACGCAGAGTATCCTGCGAAAGTCCGTATTTTTCGCTTACTTCTTTAATAGTCATATTCTTCCGATCTCCCGAATCAAACCTTTCGGGAAATTAGATCACCACCTTTTTTCTGATTACATTATAATACTTGGAGCTGGCTCAAAGTCAAGGGCTTTTGATGCGGTTTTACAGTTTATTTACAGTTAGAAAATTGATAATTGATAATTCGGTACATTTGAAATTGCCATATTTTCCGTAGGGGACGGGTTTCCCGTCCCGCAGTCACTTAAGCAAGTTAACAGTTTTTAATTGACAATTCGTACAGAATGCTTCCTCCTGTCCGCCTAAAGGTTTTCACTTTGCTCAATGCTAACGAAAACCCACCATTTTTCTGCAATTATCTCATATTAAATTTACGTTTTTCGTATCAAACAGACAAAACACGATTAATAATCCACCTTGCTTTTAGGTTTTACAAAATAGTAAGGTCGTATTCCATATCCGCCAGCAGCTTGTCAAAAAGGAATTTTATGACTTGATAGCTAAAATTAGAACCGCCGTTCATATCCTGTCGGCATTAAACGTTCGTCGCTTTGCTCCTCACGTTTATCTGCCGAGGATAGCTGTTCCGAACATAAAGAATATGCGCAATTCACATTTTATAGGTTTACAGATTGATTTATCACGTTCTGTTTTACTTTTTGAATGTGAATTGCGCCTTTGAACTGTTAATAATTATTCTATTGCAGCATTGCTTTGCCTGTCAGTTTAGGGAGTTTCGCTCTCTGCGGAGAGCGACAAGGTGGCGCTGCCCCCTTGACCCCTGCCACCCTTTGAAAAGCGTGGACGTAAACTTTAGTTCTGGTTTTGATTTGGATTTCCCACATTTTAATTTTGTTTAGTATAAGGACTTGCCGCCGCTGAATAGACTTGTATCAAGTCAATCAATAAAAGGAGGGAGCGTATGGGACTTACAGCCTCAAATACGGGCAGATGCTGCGGCGATATCGAGCATATCTCCGACACCGACAGCATCGTTCTTGCGCTTGCAGGCAACCCGAATGTCGGGAAATCAACGGTTTTCAACTTTCTTACGGGACTTCATCAGCACACGGGCAACTGGACGGGGAAAACGGTACAGAACGCCTGCGGCAGCTTTTCCTGCGGTGAAAATTCATATACACTTGTTGATATCCCCGGCACATATTCGATACTTGCGCATTCGGCGGAGGAAGAGGCGGCAAGGAATTTTATTTGCTTCGGCGGTGCGCAGGGCGTTGCTGTCGTATGCGATGCGTCCTGCCTTGAACGAAACCTCAACCTTGTTCTGCAAATACTCGAAATAACGCCGCACGTTGTCGTCTGCGTGAATCTTATAGACGAGGCTCGAAAAAAGCAGATATCCGTTGACTGCGCAAGGCTTTCGGAACTGCTCGGAGTTCCCGTCTATCCTGCGGCGGCACGTTCGGGCGAGGGAATGGAAGCGTTCGCAAACGGACTTTCCGCAATAAAAGACATAACGGGGGAGCAGGTTTTCCGCTGTACCTATGACGAAGAAATAGAGCGTTCTGCCGCCGTTATAGCCGAAAAACTGGGCGAGGGAAACGGCGGTCGCTTTGCAGCTCTGCGAATCCTGGAGGGTGACGAAAAGCTTTCGCAGAGGTTTCTCGAAAACGCCGACGAGGAAACTCTTTCCGTTATTTCTGCCGAAAAAGAACGTCTTGCCTCGGTCGGCTATGACGGGCAGAAAATATGTGATTCTATTGTTACAGCACTCGTCCGAAAGGGCGAAGATATCGCGGCGGAATGTGTGCATTTCGGCGATGAAAACTGCCTGAAACGTGACCGCAGGATCGACCGTGTTCTAACCCACAAGGTCTGGGGCGTTCCGATAATGGCTGCAATGCTCGCCGTCATATTCTGGATAACGATTTACGGCGCAAATTACCCCTCGGCGCTGCTTTCATCGGCGTTCGGCACTCTCGGGGAAAAGCTCCGTGCGCTTATGGAAATGACTGCCGCTCCGCAGTGGCTGAAAGGTGTGCTTTTGGACGGAATTTACCGAATTCTGACGTGGGTAATTTCGGTAATGCTGCCGCCGATGGCAATATTTTTTCCTCTTTTCACGCTGCTTGAAGACCTTGGTTACTTGCCGAGGGCGGCGTTCAACCTCGACCGATATTTCAAGCGAGCAGGTGCTTGCGGAAAGCAGTCGCTGACAATGGCAATGGGCTTCGGCTGCAATGCGGTCGGCATAACGGGCTGCCGCATAATCGACTCGCCGAGGGAAAGGCTCATTGCAATACTGACGAATAATTTTGTCCCGTGCAACGGGCGTTTTCCTGCGCTTATCGCAATAATAACGATATTTTTTGCGGCAGGAACGGGCGGATTCGGCGGCTCGCTGATCTCGGTCGGAATTCTGATACTTTTTATACTTTTCGGCGTGATGCTGACGCTTTTTATCTCAAAGCTGCTGTCAAAGACGCTCCTGAAAGGCGAACCGTCCTCATTTACGCTTGAACTGCCGCCGTACCGCCGACCGCAGATAGGGAAGATACTCATTCGCTCGCTGCTCGACAGAACGGTTTTCGTCCTCGGCAGAGCCGTAACAGCCGCCGCCCCTGCAGGTCTTATTATATGGCTCGCAGCGAATGTCCGGATCGGCGGTGAAAGCATACTTTCGATATGTTCGGGCGCGCTCGACCCGTTCGCAAGGCTTTTCGGAATGGACGGAGTTATCCTGCTTGCGTTTATTTTAGGTTTCCCTGCGAATGAAATTGTTATCCCGATAATGCTTATGGGATATCTTTCATCGGGGGTGATGACCGACTACGAGAACCTTGATTCGCTGAAAAATATCCTGCTTGCGAACGGCTGGACACCCGTTACGGCGGTGTGTACGCTGATATTTATGCTCTGCCATTTCCCGTGTTCGACCTCGCTCATGACTATGAAAAAGGAAACGGGAAGTCTGAAGTGGACACTGCTCGGTGCGGCGCTCCCGACAGCGGTAGGTCTGATATTATGCGCTGCGGTTTCGGGCGTTTCAAATCTATTTATATAAAGGAGATCGGCTATGGTATATGAACAGTATTATCCCTTTGCGGAACTGAAATTGGAGTATGAGGACAATGCGCTCGAGCCGAATATCGGGCGCTGCACCGTGTTTTTTCACTATAATGAGCATTATCTGCCGACACTGAAAAAGCTCAATGAAATGGTGCTTGAACAGCCGCAGGCGCAGAATATCAGCCTTGAAAGCCTTGCTCACATTAAAAATATCGATATCGCACAAGCCGCCGCTGCCGTTTTCGGACACGAGCTGTATTTCAAGTCGCTTTCGCCGAACAGAAAAGAGCCGTCAGACCATTTGAAAATGCTCTTAAATAAACAGTTCGGCAGTGTGGAGGAATTTCTGAAAGCGATAAAGGAAACAGCCGCAAAGGTCTACGGCTCGGGTTTTACATGGGTCTGCGAGGACTGCTGCGGAGGTCTGTTCATAATGTCAACGCCGAACCACACGCTCCCCGAGGGTGAAAATATCCGTCCCGTCTGCGCCCTCGACCTATGGGAACACAGCTACTATCCCGACCGTCAGAACCGCCGTGATGATTACATTGATGCGGCGCTTGAAATACTTAACTGGGACGAATTGGAGAGAAATATTATGAATTAATTCGGAATTCGGAATGCGGAATTCGGAATTATTTTGCTCCGCAAATTTATGGCGAAAACCGATTTTCTGTCCCGAATTGCGTCAGCAATTTTAGGTGTACCCAATATCTTGAAAAATGAACAAACACCCCTGTTTCATCGGTTAAAAACCGTTGAAACAGGGGTGTTTGTTATTATATTAATGCCTTATGGTACGAGATTTTTGCGTTTCGTGACAAATGTACAAATCACCAATAATTCCGCATTCCGAATTCCTAATTCCGAATTAGTTGTTGATGAGCTTGTCTTCGCCGTTCCAGCTGTAGAGCTTTCTGATCTCTTCGCCGACCTTTTCGGATGGGTGTTCAGCGTGGAGCTTTCTCATAGCCTTGAAGTGAACCTGCTTGCCTGCAGGGGACATATCGAGGAGGAATTCCTTAGCGAATGTGCCGTCCTGAATATCGGAGAGGATCTTCTTCATTGTCTTCTTTGTTTCTTCTGTTACGAGCTTAGGACCTGTGATGTAATCGCCGTATTCAGCTGTGTTGGAGATAGAGTATCTCATTCCTGCAAAACCGGACTGGTAGATAAGGTCAACGATGAGCTTCATCTCGTGGATACACTCAAAGTAAGCGTTTCTTGGGTCGTAGCCTGCTTCGCAAAGTGTTTCAAAGCCTGCCTGCATAAGAGCGCAAACGCCGCCGCAGAGAACTGCCTGCTCACCGAAGAGGTCTGTTTCTGTTTCTGTTCTGAATGTTGTTTCGAGAACGCCTGCTCTTGCGCCGCCGATTCCGAGAGCGTAAGCAAGACCGATATCCTGAGCATCGCCTGTAGCGTCCTGCTCAACAGCGATAAGACAAGGAACGCCCTTGCCTGCCTGATATTCGCTTCTTACAGTGTGTCCGGGTCCCTTAGGAGCGATCATGATTACGTTTACGTCCTTAGGCGGAACGATGCAGCCGAAGTGAATGTTGAAGCCGTGTGCGAAAGCAAGTGTCTTGCCTGCTGTGAGGTTCGGAGCGATCTCCTTTTCGTACATTTCAGCCTGCTTTTCATCAGGGATAAGGATCATGATAACGTCAGCAGCCTTTGTAGCATCTGCAACGGACATTACCTTAAGACCCTGAGCCTCTGCCTTGGCAGCACTCTTGGAGCCTGCGTAAAGACCAACAACAACGTTTACACCGCTGTCCTTGAGGTTGAGTGCGTGTGCATGACCCTGAGAGCCGTAGCCGATGATAGCAACTGTCTTGCCGTCAAGTCTGCCGAGATCGCAGTCCTGCTGATAAAAGATCTTATTCATTTTAATTTCCTCCATATATGTATTTTTTATTTGGGAAGTGCCAAGATCCGTGTGCCGGACTTCAGCAGACCCATTTTTTGAACTGTGCAGAAAAATTCTGACGCAGAATCAGAAACTTGATTGGTTTTTACTTCGTTTTAAGGCTATCCGAGCCCTTTTCGATAGCGATAACACCCGTTCTTACGAGTTCCTTTATGCCGTAAGGACGAACAAGCTCCGCAAAGCGCTTCAAAGTCGGCGTTGTGTCGCAGATCTCGACCGTTACGGTGTTGGAAGTAAGGTCAACGACCTTTGCGCCCATGATCTCGCAGATAGTGAGAATTTCGCTTCTCTGCGAAGCGTTTGCGTTTATCTTTATCATCTGAAGCTCTCTTGAAATGAATTCGCCCTCGCTGAGATTCTTGACTTTGAGAGTATCGATGAGCTTGTTGAGCTGCTTTTCGAGCTGCTGAGCGGTGTGTTCGTCGCCGTCGGCAACGATGGTTATTCTTGAAATTTCGGGGTCATCGGTAACGCCTACCGCAAGGCTGTCGATGTTGAAGCCTCTTCTTGAAAAAAGTCCCGAAACTCTGGAAAGAACGCCTGCATGGTTCTCAACAAGGACTGAGATAGTGTGTTTCATATATTTTTCTCTCCCTATTATAAAGTGCTTTCGTTTTTGAATACGTTGACTTCAAGCAGGAACGGCTTGTCGGAGGCTGCGAGCTTTTCGATAGCTTCTTCCGCTTCGGACATATTTGAAACGGACATCGAATCAATGCCGTAAGCCTTTGCAAGCATCGCAAAATCGGGGTTTCCGTCCGTAAGACGAACAGCTATCTGCTGATCCTTATACGCTTTTGTCTGAAGCTCACGAACCATTCCGAGGCGGTTGTTTCGCATAATGATTATCTTTACGGCGATGTTCTCCTGAACGATCGTCGCAAGCTCCATCATCTGCATCTGGAACGAACCGTCGCCGCAGATAACGACAACTTCCTTGTCGGGTGCAGCCATTTTCGCACCGACAGCCGCAGGAACGGAGTAACCCATTGTTCCCATGCCGCCGCTCGTGAGGAATCTGCCGCCCTTTTTGATATTGAAATTGTTGCAAGCCCATATCTGGTTCTGACCGACATCGGCAACGCATACCGAATTGTCGGGAAGTGCGTTAGAAAGCTTGCGGATGAACATCTTCGGGTTGACGTAACCCTCGGTCTCGTTTTCGGTAGGGACGGAATTCTTTACCTCGTTTAGCTCGGAAAGCCACTCGGAGCGGTCTTTCTTCTCGATGTAGTCGGTAAGCTCCGTGAGGATAGCCTTGCAGTCGCCTACAAGCGGAATATCCGTCTGTATGTTTTTGCCGATCTCGGCAGGGTCTATATCAATATGTATGATCTTCTTGTTTTCGGCAAGGAAGCTCGGCGAAGTAACAGCTCTGTCGCCAACTCTTGCGCCGATGAGGATAAGCGTGTCGCACTCGCTGACAGCGTGGTTGGCGGTCTTTACGCCGTGCATACCGAGCATACCCATATAAAGTGGGTGGTCGGTCGGGAAAAGGCTTATGCCCATCATTGTCGAAACTGCGGGAATACCCGATTTTTCGGCAAAAGCGATAAGCTCGTCCGCAGCATCGGAGGCGAAAACACCGCCGCCTGCGCAGATAAGCGGCTTCTTGGCAGCTTCGAGAGCCTTTGCGATCTTCTTCACCTGCATGGTGTTGCCCTTGAAGGTGGGCTTGTACGTCCGCATCGAAACTTCTTCAACGGGCTCATATTTGATGACTGCCTGCTGAACATCGATCGGAACATCTATCAGGACAGGACCTTTTCTGCCCGTTCCTGCAATATGGAAAGCCTCCTTGAAAATTCTCGGGAGGTCACCTGCGTTTTTGACAAGGTAGCTGTGCTTAACGAAAGGCATCGCAGAACCTGTGATATCCGCTTCCTGAAAAACATCGCAGCCGATCTGGTCTGTGGAGACCTGACCCGTGATGCAGATTATCGGGATACTGTCGGCATAAGCGGTTGCTATCGCGGTAATAAGATTAGTTGCGCCCGGACCCGATGTGGCAATACATACAGCAGGCTTGTTGGTGATCCTTGCATAGCCGTTGGCGGCATGACCTGCGTTTGCTTCATGTCTTACAAGGACATGGTGTATATCGCTTTTGTAAAGCTCATCATAGAAAGGGCAGATAGCAGCTCCGGGATAACCGAAGACGACTTTGACACCCTCTTGCTCCAGGCACTTGACCATGGCTTCGGCGGCTTTGATCTTCTCAGTCATCCTAATCACTCCAAACATAATAAATATACTTATTATTATAATATTATTCCCTTTTAAAGTCAACCGATTTTTTATTAATTTATAAATATTGCGATATTTAAATTAGTTATAGAGGGTATAACATTTTAATTCGTAATGCGTAATGCGTAATGCGTAATTAATGCAATGCGGTGCATTGCATACAAATTCGGGATTGTTTTGCTCCGCAGATTTACGGCGGAATCGAATTTTTGTAGGGGCGGATTCTATATCCGCCCGATAAATGCGAGACCTTGTTTCGCAAATCGGATATACATGTGTGGTGACGCATAGAGTATGTTTGAATATAAAAAGAACAGCTGTTTTTGTATATAAACAGCTGTTCCAAAAGGGCTATTTTTGATTGAGCGTAAATCTGCATTTTGGAAAATTTGAACAGCCAAGGAATTCGCCGTATTTTCCTTTTCGCTGAACAAGATTTCCACCGCATTTGGGGCATATCATATTGGCGATATTGTCATTTGCAGTTTTTATTTTTTCTTTGACTTGTTGGTTGTGAGAAATTTTAGAGATAAGTCCGTTTTGATTGGCTGATCTTATCTTATTTGATATTGGGAGAAGTTCTTCAGGTGGAAATTTATTTTCCTTATGTGACAGTATGGTTTCTTTCAGCTGTTTCATATATATAACAGGCTGTGCGGACTGAACCTTTAATTTACATTCACCCGAAAAAGCGACAATAGGGAAGAACACATCATTTGGAAAATCTAACAACTGTTCAAGTGTTTTTACATGACCATAATTCTGTCTAAGAGGATTCAAAAATGTAAATTTTTTGCCTCCCCGATATTCCGACCATTTTTCACTATACTCTCCGCCCGTTATTGTTCCGCCGTAAGTCTTGGTTTCAATTATGAAAATACCGTAAACCGAAACAATTATATGGTCAATTTGAGTTGTGCCGTATGGCGTTGGGAGCATGACATCGTTTAGAAGCATGTATTCTTCTTTTGGTAGGTCAGACAGCATATTTGCAACAAAAACTTCCCCGAGAAACCCTTTAACAGTTGCCTTTATAGGTTTAAAAATATTGTTTAACTTCATTATGTCCCCTCCGGATGTTTAAATGAACGTAAGATTATGCAAATGCGATGCAAAGCATCGCATTAATTCCGCATTACGCATTACGAATTACGCATTGACCTCAACTCCTCCGACAGGACGAATGAAAAGCTTGTGGCACGAACCCTCGCCGAAAACTGCGTTTTCAGCCTTGACAAATTCGTCAAGAAGCTCGTTGGGAACGAATGCCTGGATAGTGCCTGCGAAACCGCCGCCGTGTACTCTTGATGCGCCTTTTTCGCCGAGGACACGTTCTGCGGTGTAAAGTCCGACCGCAACGCCCTGCTCTTCGGGGTTCTTGTTCGCATAAACATTCTGTAAGAACTTGTAGGAGCTGTTTCCGCTCGCCTTTATTGCCGCAAGGAATGTGTCGATGTCGCCCGATTTGAGCGCTTCCGCAGCTTTTTCCACACGATTGTTCTCATCGAAGAAATGCGCCGCACGGAGAACTGCTCTGTCGCCGCACTTTTTGCGAAGCTCGCCCATTTTGGTGAAGAATTCTTCCTCATCGACCTCGCGGAGAACAGTCTTTCCGAGTGCTGCCGCAACCGACTTCATCTCGGCAGGGATAGCCGCATATTCGGGGGTAAGGTCTGCGTGGCTGCCCTTTGTGTCAACGATGCACAGGGTGTAGCCATACTGATTGATGTTGAACTCGATAGGCTCAATGACAGGGTACTGAGTTTTCCTGAAGTCAACATAAACGAAGCCGCCGACCGAAGCCGCCATCTGGTCGAGAAGTCCGCTCGGCTTGCCGAAATATTCATTCTCGGCGAACTGTGATATCTGCGCCGCCTTAACTGCGCTCACGGTGTTGTCGTTGTAAAGTCCCGAAAGTATGCTCGCAACGAGGACTTCAAACGCCGCCGAGGACGAAACGCCGCTTCCTTTCATAACGTCCGAGGTCATATAAGCCTTGAAGCCGCCTATTTTAAGTCTGTTTTTCGCAAAGCCTGCCGCAACGCCTCTTACGAGTGCAGGAGTTGTGTCCTTTTCGTCAGCCTTTGCTTCAAGCTCTTTCGTGTCAACGGTGAAAAGGGGATAGCCCTCCGATTTTACGGTGATGATGCCGTCATCGGTCGGAACGGTGTATGCGATGATGTCAAGGTTTACAGCCGCCGCAAGCACCTTGCCGTTGTTGTGGTCGGTGTGGTTGCCGCTTACCTCTGTTCTGCCGGGAGCGGAGAAAACTCTCACGCCGCTCTGCTCGCCGAATTCCCTGACAAAGCTTTCCTCTGCTGCCTTGTAACGTGCTTTCTGGCGGTCAAGCTGATCTTCACCATAAAGCTTTATAAGTTCATTTTCATTGATAGTCATAGCTTTATTCTCCTTAGCTTTCCATTATTGCAAGGATCGTGATGCCCTTGTTTTCCGAACCCTCGGCAGGTTTTATTTCGACTGTGTGCTTTTCGGTGTCCTTTGCAAGAAGAACCTGCTTCGGGAAAGCGTAATTTCCCCAGCCGCCTGAGAAGTCGCCCTCAAGCTTGCCCTTGCGCTCGCCGTCAACATAAACTTCGTAAGTGCCGCTTTTGCCGTCGGTAGTTTTAAGGTAAAGTATGCCGATGTTCTGACATTCAACATCGAATGAAAGCGTTCCGCCGCCCTCGGTCATCCAGTTGTCGGGGAACTGTGAGTAGACCTTGTTCTGACCGACCTCGAAGCCGTCGGCAGTGTATTCGATCTGCGAAGCGTTGATAAGCTTTGCGTTCTTGTAGTAGTCGTTGGTGTAGCCCTCTGTGTCGAAAGCTGTTACTTCAGCGGCAAGAGAAGCCGTGTCGGAGTTGTAAACTCCGTCAAGATAGCGTGAAAGGAGCTGACCGATGATGCCGTGACCGATATCGTTCGGGTGAATGTTGTCGGGCGAAATGTCTTTCCAGTTGATAGTTCCTGCCGCAACCTCGGGGTAAACGGCTTCACGATAGCTTATCATTGGAAGATCGTAAGCTGCACCTATCTCCCTGTGAACGTCCTGCAGGCTCGTTCCGTCCTCCTGCGTGGTGAAAAGGAGAATGACAGCAGGCTCGTTTTCAGCGGAAAGAACCTTGCGCACAAGGCTGTCGTAGGAGTATTTGTTCATGGTCTTGTCCGTGTCGTTTACCGAGAATTCGATAACAACAACATCGGGATCATAGGAAAGAAGCTGCTCGTCTGCGCGGTGAACGCCGAGGTAGGAGTCCGTTCCGCCGATGCCTGCGTTGACAGTGTTGACCTCGCACTCGGGGAACTTTTCCTGCCACCAAGAGAAAAATCTCGAAGCGTAGCAGCTGTTCTGATTTGAAGCCGCCGTTCCCTGCGTGATAGAGCCGCCGATAGTGGCAACGGTGATGCTCTCGCCCTTTTTCGCCTTTTCCATAGCAGCCGCAAGACGGGAAGTGTTGCCCTCGTTGAGGAGCGCGCGGCTGTACATCTTGTCGGTAACGCCGCCCTCAAGGTCGAACGGTACGCTCGGGTCAACGGCGTTTTCATCGACCGAAACAGCGGTAGTAACAACTGCTGTTGCCTCGCTCGTTTCGGAAGAGCCTGCATCGTCGGTCTTGTTTCCGCAGCCGCCGAGCATTGAAATGCATATCAGTGCCGCAATAAAAGCGGAAATGCGCTTTGGGTTCTTCATATATTATCGTTCCTTTCCGATTTTTAGGAAAAATATTCAATGTACTAATTATACCAAACTTCCGCTGTAAATGCAATAACGTTTGAAGGATTTTTATTAATGCGTAATTATTTGCATAGCTGAAATTTGTTGGACAATGCGAAGCCAAGTAGCTGGTCGAGCTGAGCACAGCTCGTCAGGTGTCCAGAGGGC
>OHEU01000236.1_pt1 | contig 36464 bp, 41 predicted proteins | sample 1567341 | NCBI WGS metagenome assembly OHEU01 (sample SAMEA3879524, study PRJEB24766) | human gut metagenome | biome: human-associated habitat; feature: feces | place: USA | collected 1985/1987 | reverse complement strand
ACAAGGCTCCTACAAAGCAGATCCCGATGTTCGACTTCAAGGTGCCCACAGAGCTCCCCGGAGTTGCTACAGAGATTCTTGATCCTCGCGACACCTACGCTGACGCAGCTCAGTGGGAGGAGAAGGCTAAGGACCTCGCTGCCCGCTTCATCAAGAACTTCGCTAAGTACACAAACAACGAAGCTGGCAAGGCTCTCGTTGCTGCCGGTCCAAAGCTCTAATCTTTAGAACTTATAAACCCAGTATATCAAGAGGCCATTCCGTATCGGAATGGTCTCTTTTTTTTATTAACGACCGCTTCAACGCCCCTTTGATGCCCATAAGCAGGGATAGCTTCTTTATAATAAATGTTAATGGAATCTCTGGCATTTCCGCCACATTTCTCCCCTTCACGGCATCAAGATTTTCATTAGTTCTTAATACATTTGACATAAGTCAACAAAAGGCCGTTTTCACATAAAATTGCGATAAAAATGATGGTTGTTATCGTAAATCTTTATACCTTTGCATCGCATTCGGGAGAATGTAATACAATAGGTTAGTTAGTTTGATAGATTTAAGGTTAAGATGATGTTTTTAGAATGCGAGTCAGCCTATGTATTGGTTTAAGTCATAATAATGATACTTTTTAGCATTATTATCTAAAACGAACTAATACAAATGACTGGCGCGAAGAAGGGCAAGGTAAGTGATTATCTTGCCCTTTTTTATTGCCTTTTTCTTGCCACATTCATTTCGTTTGACTACTTTTGCATAGACAACACAAGAAGATGAACAAATTTCGATATATCATTGCTGTTGGGCTATCATCGTTGACTTACATTACCGTTTCGGCCCAACGCCCTACTCTATACAAAAGCAACATCCAGACGCTGCAAACCGTAGCCGAGCAGCGATGGACAGACTTGCCTGTCATTATGCTGAATAGCGGAGAGACCGTAAACATCGACTTCGACGACCTGACCCACGAATCGCAGCGATATGCTTATCGCATAGAGCACTGCGATGCCAATTGGAAACCCACTTCTTCGCTGTTTGACAGTGATTATATTGACGGATTTGCAGACGGCAATCTTATCGACAATCTTGAACAATCCCTCAATACCAACACCCTATACACCCACTACCATTTCTCCATTCCCAATGAGAGGTGCCGATTAAAGTTAAGCGGCAACTATTGTGTTACGGTTTATGATGAGAACGACAACAACGAGCCCATCTTCAAAACCTACTTTATGGTGGCAGAAGCTGCTGCAGGCATAGAAATGCGCACAACCTCTAATACAGATGCCGACGTCAACGGAAGACACCAGCAGATAGAAATGGGCGTACATTTCAATGACCTTCGGATTAATGATTGGAAGCGGGAAATCACGACAGTCTTTCTGCAGAACAACAGATGGGATAATGCCGTGACTAACCCTTCCCCGCAATATATCAAAACCGACGGGCTGACATGGACACACTGCCCGCAACTTGTTTTTGATGGCGGAAACGAATACCGAAAATTTGAAATTCTCGACGTCAATCATGCCAATATGGGCGTAGAAAACTTGGAATGGGACAATACAGAATACCACGCATATCTATGGCCCGACGAGCCTCGCCCGAACTATGTGTATGACGAAGACTCCAACGGCGCATACTTCATACGCAATAGCGACAATCGTGAAATCAACTACACCTCGGAATACCAAACCGTACACTTCACTCTCAAGACCAAACGGCTGCCTGGAGAGATATACCTTAACGGCAACTGGACCCACGACCAGCTCACACCCCATTACCAGATGCAATGGAATGAAGACAACGGTTGTTATGAAACTGCCATAAGGTTAAAACAAGGTTACTACAACTATCAGTACCTTTGGGTTTCACCTACTGGGCGCATCGGCTTTGTGCCCACTGAAGGCAACTCCTACCAGACAGAAAACAAATATACGGCCCTGGTGTACTATCATGCCCAAGGTAGCCGCTACGACCGTTTGGTAGGCGTTGCCCACATTCACACACGATGATAAATAATGTGAAATAATTGGTGTTTTATCAAATTTGGCGTATATTTGCAATACGATAACATACATAAAACAATAACATCATGAAGAAGAAATTTATCTGTACCGTTTGCGGTTACATCTATGAAGGAACAGAGGCTCCAGAGTTCTGCCCTCTTTGCAAGGCTCCACGGAGCAAGTTTAAGGAAGTATCTCTCGATGACGAGCCAGAGTTTGCCACAGTTCACGAATTAGGCCGTGCCTATACCGACAAGGTTAGCGATGAGTTAGTACAACACTGCAAGAACACCTTCGCCGGCGAATGTAGCGAGGTAGGCATGTACTTGGCTATGGCTCGCCAGGCTGATCGTGAGGGCTATCCAGAAATTGCACGTGCATTTGAGCACTATGCTTACGAAGAAGCTAACCATGCCTCTCGCTACGCAGAGTTGTTGGGCGAAGTACTGAAAGACACCAAGAGCAATCTCGAAGCTCGCATTGCAGCCGAGAAGGGCGCATGCGCAGAGAAGTTTGAGGCTGCCAAGATGGCAAAAGCCGAAGGCTCTGATGCTCTGCATGACACCATCCATGAGATGGCGAAAGATGAAGCTCGTCACGCTGCCGGCTTCATGGGTCTCTACAACCGTTATTTCAAGAAATAATCAGAAAGAGATATCCAAAACAAAAGAGGCTTCCCTTGGTGGAAGCCTCTTTTGTAATTATTCAGAATGGTTATGCCTTAATCATGTCTACCATTTCCTCGGGCGCAACGAGTTGCTGCTCTCCAGTAACCATATTCTTCAGCATTACCTTGCCCTCTTTCATTTCATTTTCTCCGACAAGGACCACATAAGGTATGGCCTTGGCGTTGGCATACCCCATCTGCTTCTTCATCTTTGCCGCATCAGGATAAATCTCTGCCCTTATGCCCTTCTTGCGCACTTCGCTGATAATTGGCAGACAATAAGCGGCCTCTTTCTCACCGAAGTTGATGAACAGCACCTGGGTAGCATTCAAAGTCTCTTCGGGATAGAGTTCAAGGGTATTCAATACATCATAAATACGGTCTGCTCCAAAAGAGATGCCTACACCGCTCAGTCCTGGCATACCGAAGATGCCGGTAAGATTGTCATAGCGGCCACCACCCGTAATACTTCCCATGGGGGTATCAAGCGCCTTCACTTCGAAGATTGCTCCTGTATAATAGTTCAAGCCACGGGCAAGCGTAAGATCAAGCTGAATCTCATTGGTAAGTCCCACCTTCTCGAGCGTATCCAGAATAAAGCGGGTTTCCTCTACGCCTTTAAGTCCAGTTTCAGAAGTGGCAAGCACCTCTGCGATGGTCTGCAGTTTATCATTGTTGGAACCCTCGAGGCTAATGATAGGCTGCAACTTCTCAATGGCCTCTTCGCCAATACCGCAAGCTCTAAGCTCGTTGTTGACATTATCCTGTCCTATCTTGTCCAGCTTGTCTATTGCAACCGTAATATCAACAATCTTGTCAGCTTCGCCTATTACCTCTGCGATACCGGTAAGAATCTTACGGTTGTTAATCTTGATTTGAACGCGAATGCCGAATCTACAGAAGACGGTATCGACAATCTGCATCAGTTCTACCTCATTGAGCAGCGAATCAGAACCAACAACATCGGCATCGCACTGGAAGAACTCGCGATAACGTCCCTTCTGAGGACGGTCAGCGCGCCACACTGGCTGAATCTGATAGCGCTTGAAAGGCAACTGAAGTTCATCTCTATGCATGACTACATAACGCGCAAATGGAACGGTAAGGTCATAGCGCAAACCTTTCTCGCACAACTTGGCAGCCAAATGAAGACTATTGCGCCCAGCCAGTTCTTCGTCGGTAATCTTGCCAAGATAATCGCCCGAGTTGAGCACCTTGAACAAGAGTTTGTCGCCTTCCTCTCCATACTTACCCATCAGGGTCTGGAGAGTCTCCATTGCTGGAGTTTCAATCTGCTGGAATCCATAAAGCGCATATACTTGGCGAATGGTATCAAAGATATAGTTGCGCTTCGCCATTTCTATAGGGCCGAAATCTCTCGTCCCTTTAGGTATAGAAGGTTTCTGTGCCATTTATTTTCTTACTATTGTTTGTTCACGATCAGGACCTATTGAGATAACCTTAATAGGTGTCTCAAGATACTCCTCGAGGAAATGCACATAATTGCTGAAAGCCTCAGGGAACTGCTCTTCTGAAGTAAATTTGGTCATATCAGTCTTCCATCCTGGCATCTCCTTATAAATGGGAGTCACATCATCAATCTCATAAGGGAATTCAGATGTTTCACTTCCATCTTTCAATCTGTATGCGATACAAGCCTTGATAGTATCAAAACCATCCAGCACATCGCTCTTCATCATAATGAGTTCTGTAACGCCATTGACCATGACCGAATAGCGCAGCTGTACAAGGTCTATCCAGCCACAACGGCGCTCACGACCAGTAACCGCACCATATTCGTGACCGATGTTACGGATAGTATCACCAGTTTCATCAAACAGTTCGGTGGGGAACGGACCACTACCCACACGGGTGCAATAAGCCTTCATGATACCATAAACATTGCCTATGCGGTTAGGACCAATACCTAAGCCAGTACAAGCACCTGCGCAAATGGTATTAGAAGATGTCACAAATGGGTAACTGCCAAAATCGACATCGAGCATAGTGCCCTGAGCGCCTTCACAGAGTATGCTTTTGCCTTCACGCAGGATATGGTTGATTTCGTTCTCACTATCCACAATCGTAAACTGACGCAAATACTCAACGCCTTCCATCCATTTGGCTTCTACGGCTTCGAAGCCCTCGAAGTCTGTCCATCCCATAGATGCCAGCATCTTGAGATGACGCTCCTTATGGGCAGCATATTTAGCATTGAAGTTATCCAGAATATCGCCTACGCGCAGTCCATTACGTGAAATTTTGTCTGTATAGGTTGGGCCAATGCCTTTTCCTGTCGTTCCCACTTTGGCCTTGCCTTTAGCAGCCTCATAAGCACGGTCCAGAATGCGATGGGTAGGCATAATGAGATGGGCCTTCTTTGAGATATGCAGACGCTCATGCAGTTTGTGACCCGAAGCCTCCAAACTTTTGGCTTCTTCCATAAACAAATCGGGCGCCAATACCACACCGTTACCGATTATGTTGACCTTACCGCCCTGGAAAATGCCAGATGGAATAGAACGCAAAACATACTTCTGTCCCTCAAACTCCAAGGTATGGCCGGCATTTGGTCCTCCCTGGAAACGAGCTATCACATCATAGTGGGGAGTAAGCACATCCACTACTTTTCCTTTACCTTCATCGCCCCACTGGAGACCCAACAGGACATCGACTTTACCTGTATTCATATCAATTATAATGAGTATTTATATTCTTTCCTTACTAACCTTGCTGCGCGTACGCTTCTCCTTGGACTGGCAGCTACTGCAGACGCCATAAATATACAGACTGAACGTTTCTTTACGAAACCGCTTCAATTTTATATCATTTACAGCATCGCTTATCTCCGGTTCGTCTATTTCGGTTATCCTACCACAGACATTGCAAACCTGATGCACACGACTTTCACCATTGAACCCCTTCTCGTAGTACGTGCCATCGGCCAAACGGTGGCAGATGACCAAACGCAGTTCTGTAAAAAGACGTATAGCATTGTAGAGAGTAGCCCGACATACCCTGAAATTTGACAATCTCAAATTAGCATCAAGTTCCTTTAGGGTAAAACAACCGGGCATCCGGCAGATGGCATCAAGTACAAAGTAACGTTCACGTGTCTTGCGATGATTGTGCATCTCAAGATAATTGTCCAATATTTCTCTTGCTTTAATATTGACGTTATCCACCATCTATCCGTTACATATTAATGTTGCTACAAAGTTACATCATTTTTATATAAATAAGGTATAAATAAGAGAAAAAGATAACCTACTATGTTGATTTTGTTGCTTGATGACAGAAGCAAGATGCAAAAGAACTACAGAACAGGCGTCATCCCATCCTGTCAGTCCTTTGAGTATTTTCGCTTCAGAGATGAAGCCCTTGTGAACGCATGGCCTTTTGAGCGAGAAGTGCATAATCGTCACCAAGGTCTTCAAAACGAGTAAGACAATTGTATGCAGCATGCCTTACACCGATATTATCGTCTTGGAGCGCCACAGCGACCTGGTCCAAGAATTCATTGATACCAAGTTCGTTGGGAGCCATTCCACGGGCGAACAAACGTCCCAATATATTATAGGCAGCTATCTGATAATATACCTTGTCTGTAGCTATCCATTCATAAGCCATAACCGAAGCAAATGGAAGATACTGATACAGTTTGGAAGCTGCAATCTCAGCCATTTCCTGCGTATGGGTCTGTTCCATCCACACATCCACCACTTCTGGCAGCATCTGCTCGGGCGGCATTATCATAGTGGCCAAAATCTTACATTCACGTATGTTCTCCTTCCATAGATTGATAGCAAGGTCGTAGTCGTGGCCATACTCTGTTGCCATTTTCTGCAACAGAGGAAGTGCCACCCCCCAATTTATCTTATAGTCTGAACCTTTTTCGCGCATAGACTGCGACACGGGGCCATTCATCATCGAGCGAAAAGACTGCTTGATAGCCTTCAGTTTCTCGTGTGTTTCTTCTGTCATAAATATCCAAATTCTTTAGAGTAACGTAACATCTGTTGAGTATATCCTTCGGTATAATCGACCTTTATATCAACGATATTCCGGTCATCATCGCAGACGGGAACAAGCACCGGGTTAATAAAACCTTTATAGGGAGCGATATTGAGGCGGCGATAACGACTCAATATTTCATTATGCAGTTCGCTGTCTATTCTGACCGCATACTGCTCAACCAGTTTGCGGGCCGATTCATAGTCGCCTTCACTCTTGATGCGCTGAATCTCGTAGAGCAATTGACCGAAACAGCAGCGCAAAGCGTGATAATCATTGACCACAAGGTAGGTCTTGCCGTCTCTGCATACCAGACCGACACAACCATCGCCATGCTCAAGCACCCAACGGGCTATCAGGGCACGGTTACGCATGTGGGCTTCCTCGATAAGATTTCCAGGAGCAATTCTTACCAACTGGGTCATAAGACCATTCATCATGTATGTATAATATTGGGCCTTATATGCTTCTGCATCTGGCATCAGCCCCAATTCTATCAGCTTGGCATCAGCCAGATAATAAAGCCCGAAGAGGTCGGCACGCGCTTCCTCGATGGTAGAGCCATAGGCTTTGAGTGCATCGGATGACACACCGGGGAGCAACTGACCACTTCCATGCCCAAGACATTCGTGGAGGTCTGTATGCAAATCGTCACAGAGGTCTCCATATTTATTAATAAGGTCGAGCGTATCCCCATCTATGACGAATTCCTCCAAAAAGCCGTTGCCATGAGCCGCCTTATTATACGCTTCGGTAAGATTTCCGATAGTAACGCTCTTAGAACCATGCTGAGCCCTTATCCATTCAGCGTTAGGCAAGTTGATACCAATAGCCGAAGCCGGATACTCATCACCACCAAGCATAGCCGCACACACCACATTGGCAGTGACGCCTCTCACCTGTTGCTTGCGAAAACGTGCATTGACAGGAGAATGGTCTTCAAACCATTGCGCATTGTCACTGATAGTACGTGTACGCTTGGTCGCATCTATATCTTTATATTCTACGATGCCCTCCCAAGAGCCCTTGAGCCCCAGTGGGTCACCATAGACTTCAATAAATCCATTGATGAAATCGACAAGGCCTTCCTGCTCCGCTATCCATTCTATCGAGTAACGGTCAAAGATCGCCAAATCACCAGTCCTGTAGTAGGCTATAAGCAGTGAGATGAGCTCGCGCTGACGCTCATTCTCAGCCACCTGTGCCGCGCGGTCCAGCCAAACGATGATTTCACGAATGACCTTACCATATAGGCCATCAGCAGCATATACCTGTTCTTTTACTATCCCATCCTCTTTGACGAGTTTGGAATTGAGACCAAACGAGGGCTGGCAATCGTTGCCTACCTTAGACTTTAAGGCTGCATAGTATTGTTCTGCCTCAAGTTGGGTAACATCCTGATAGAAATTGCATGCCGAGGTTTGCACCAAGTCCACCCCATCTGCCTGATTTACACGCTTGGGCAGTACCTCAGGGTCAAAAATGACATCATAGACTTCGCATTTCTGCTCATCGCTGTCAAATATTTTTATTTCAAGAGACCCTATCACCTCATCAAGATACCAACGCGTAAATCCCGGTACAAACTTCTCGCATCCATAATGATGGTAAATGCCATTAGAGAACCAAACTCGCTTAAGATAAATCTCCAATGCCTTAAACTCTTCACACTGCCTATCTCCCTCATAATGGAGATAGATTTGTTCCAGCATCTTGCGAATGCGAATATTGTATCGGCCAAACTGGTCGAACGTGATATCACGGCCACAAAGAGTGGCCTGAGAAAGATAGTAGATATATAGTTTCTTGCGGAGCGACAACTGCTCAAATCCATTCAAGCGATAACGAAGCATCTGAATATCAGCAAAGCGCTCGTCGGAATAATTGAAATCTTCCTTCATCGGAACATGACTTTTTAGCTTATACTTGATTCAATGGACATCTCCTCTTACATTCTCATTTTCTGGAACTGTCAGCCCCAGCAGAACGCTGGGCATAACGCAGTTTGTATTCGCGGGGAGTACAACCATTGATTTTAAAGAAAGCAGCATAAAACGACTGGCGGTTGGCAAATCCTACCATCTGAGAAATATCCTCCATCTTCATGTGGGTATAGCGACGGTCTGTGAGAATGCCCATAGCCTCCTCTATACGATATTTATTGACAAAGGATGTATAATTCATATGAAAGCGCACATTGACCACGGCTGATATATAGCGAGTATTGGTGCCCAAATCCTCGGCCAGATTCTTGGCAGAATAATTCTTGTCCTTGTATTTCTTCTGAATAAGGATTACCTCAAGTATTTTCTGCTTCAATTCATCCATCAATTTAGGATTTATCAATGAGCGATAGGCTGCCTCTCTCTCACGAGCCTCTGTAATATTGTATTTTGTCATCTTCTATATGCTATAACTCTTGTTTCCTGATATTTACTACTGCAAAATTAGCCACAATTTTGAAATTAATGTCATTTTTGTCAACTTTTTTTCCATTTGTTTGTACCTTTGCTACAAATTTAGTTATCATGGACCCAATTAATATATTAAATAGGTATTTCGGCTACCACTCCTTCCGCCCATTACAGCGTGAGATAATAGACGCCACGCTGACTGGAAAAGATTCTCTTGTGCTTATGCCAACAGGAGGTGGAAAGAGTCTATGCTATCAGGTACCCGCGCTGATGCTTGACGGCGTTACCATTGTGGTTTCACCCCTTATCAGTCTGATGCACGACCAGGTGGAAGCACTGGTAGAAAACGGCATACCGGCGGCTGCCCTCAACAGCAACAACAACACCGAAGAGGACTTGCTGATTCGGCGCAAATGTGCCAACGGGGAAATCAAACTGCTTTACATGTCACCAGAGAAACTGATAGCAGAGATTCCCTTCTTCTTGACCCAGCTCAACATCAGCCTTTTTGCCATAGACGAGGCCCACTGTATCAGCCAGTGGGGCCACGACTTCAGGCCCGAATACTCTCAGTTGGGTATAATTAGAGAACGGTTTGCCAATGTCCCGGTAATGGCGTTGACCGCAACGGCCGACAAGATAACCCGCGAAGACATCTTGAAGCAGCTTGCCATCAAGGGCGAGACCTATATATCCTCATTTGACCGCCCCAACCTGTCGCTTGCTGTCAGGCGCGAATCGACCAAGGCAGAGAAGATGAAAATCATCAATGCCTATATACGCAACCACCCCAACGACGCCGGCATCATCTACTGTCTGAGCAGAAAGACTACAGAGAGCGTTGCAGAGTCGCTGAGAAAGGCCAACATCAATGCCCAAGCCTATCACGCAGGACTCGACGGGCAGACGCGCCGCAAGATACAGGAAGATTTCAAGAACGACCGGACTATGGTAGTATGCGCCACTATCGCTTTCGGCATGGGTATCGACAAGCCCAATATCCGTTGGATATTCCACTATAATCTGCCCAAGAGCATCGAGAGTTTCTACCAGGAGATAGGACGTGCCGGACGCGATGGCGCGCCTGCCGACACATTCCTGTTCTACTCACTTGCCGACATCATCCAGCTCAGACAGTTTGCCAACAGCAGTGGCCAGAACGACGTGAACAACCTGAAGTTGGAGCGTATGCAACAATATGCCGAAAGCAGTGTGTGCCGTCGCAGAATATTGCTCAACTATTTCGGAGAAGAGCGTGACTGCGATTGCGGCAACTGTGATGTGTGCCAGCATCCGCCACGTAGGTTTGACGGCACGCTACTCGTCCAGAAAGCCTTGAGCGCCATCATGCGGACCGAAGAAAAGATAGGCATTGGAACTGTCATCGAGATTCTGCGCGGCATGCTCTCCCCCACCGTCATGCGTCATGAGTATCAAAAGCTAAAGACCTTTGGCGTCGGCAAGGATGTTACGACATCCCGCTGGCGTGACTATCTGTTGCAAATGCTGCAAATGGGATACATCAGCATTGCCTACGACGAAGACAATCATGCAAAAGTGACTGATATGGGCAAAGAGGTCCTGTATGGCAAGAGCAATGCCATGCTGGCAGAAGCCTTTGAAATCAGTTTGACTCCATACAAGAAAAAGGAAACTCATGGTCGCCAGGAATCGACCGCACGCCAAACCGAGATACCCGAACTGAAGCTGTCCGCAGTCGAAGACAAGCAGCTCTTCGAGCAGTTACGCGTGTTGAGAAGAAAGATTGCTGACAAGCAGAACTTCGCCGCCTACCTCATCCTGTCTGACAAAGTGCTCCACTCGCTGGCGGCAGAGAAGCCCACCACTATCGAGGATTTTGGCCATATCAGTGGCATCGGTGAATTCAAAAAGGTACATTATGGAAAGGTATTTACAGACGCTATCCGCAACTATCTGGATGGCATAAAACAAGTATAATAAGAAATATGAGAAGAATCATTCTGAATATAATGCTGCTATGTTGGTCCATAACAGTTGCTGCAACCAGCGAAACTTACACCGTAGTAATATCTCTTGACGGATGTCGATGGGACTACCCTCAATGGTACAACACTCCTTTCTTCGACCGCATGGCCAATGAGGGTACGGCAAGTTCGCTCATCCCATGCTTTCCCTCCAAGACCTTTCCCAACCACTATTCATTGGCTACAGGGCTCACACCTGAGCATCATGGCCTCATTGCCAACGAGTTTATGGACTGCGAGACAGGATATGACTTCACCCTGTCAAACCGCATCATGAAGAAAGACCCCAAATACTTTGGTGGCGAACCCATCTGGCTGACCGCCCAACGTCAAGGTCTGCGTACTGCCATATTCTATTGGGCAGGCTCTGATGTAAAGATACACAACAGTTACCCCGACACCTATCTCGACTACGACCAGAAGCCACGCCTCACCCTCGAGCAGCGCTGCAACAAGGTGATAGAGTGTCTGCAGCGGAGCAAGCACAAGCGCCCACAGCTCATCATGGTATATATGAACGAGCCCGACAAGAGCGGACACAACTATGGCCCTCATAGCCGCGAGACCAGACGAGCGGTAGAGCGCATGGACTCGCTGATGGGCAACCTATATAGCCGTATAACACAGCTGCCGATAGGAAAACAGGTCAACTTCATTGTACTCTCCGACCATGGCATGGCGTGGGTCGACCAATCACACAAGATAGAACTACGCCCGTTATTGGGCAATCTGCCCTACAAAGCCTATGGTAGCGTTCCCGTAAATATCTATGCCTCATGGGACAACGTAGAGCAACACGAAGCAACTGTCGACTCCATCTGCCAACGTCTGCAGGGAGTGCCACATCTGCGCGCATGGCGCAAAGAACAGGTCCCGCCCTATCTGCATTATACCGAACACGGACGTATCGGCGATGTGGTAGCAGTGCCCGATTTGGGGTGGGTGGTATATGACAAGCCGATTAACTCTGGCGGCATGCATGGCTACGACCCCACCTATACTGATATGTGGGCTATGTTCAGAGCCATCGGTCCTAACATCCGTCATGCCCAGGTCAAGCCTTTCCGCAATGTGAGCGTCTATGCACTCCTATGCAACCTACTGGGCATCACTCCGGCAGAAAATGACGGCTGCATCGACGATGTCAAGAGTATCATAAAGGACAACTAAATCGCCATCCAAACAACCTGCAAATCAATGCGGCTCCCTCTCTGAGCGTCATTCTGATTTCTCCTGACCGCCATGGGCAGTTCGTATCATTTGACACGTGGTCACGCGCCATTTGACACGTGAGCCCGCATCATACGACACGAAGGCGCGTGCCTAAAGGCACGAACCAGCGGACACAATGGCGGTCGCGCCGGCAATCAAAGAATGATGGATATATAATAACCCAAATGTGCCATAGCCCGCAACAGGCTATGGCACATTTGGGTTATCATGATTGCATCCTGGGTTTACTCCAGCACCTTGGTCATGTTGAACGAACTTATGAGATGGTTAGCATCTACCTTTGCCTTGATAAGATATTTGGCATGCTTCTCCTTGCTCGCATCAGTGCGGGTGATATCCTGAGATACCGAGAACTGCACACTGTACTCATATTCGTCATTGTCCAAAGGTTTCTTGTCTATCTGGAAGTCATTTCCCAAGCGCCAGTTCATATTGGTAATGTCGTCCTTATAAATCTTCTTCATAAAGGTAACCACATCTGATGGCGACGCATCGGTCTTGCCTAAGAAGGAATCCATAAAGACTGCAACGGTGCTCTTCAGGCCATCTTCATTCTTTGAGTTAATGCTCTGGAAGAAATGGCGGAAAAGAGTAACTATGGCGTCCTTCTCTTGGGGCATAACGGTCTTTGACTGCGCATCCTTCATAGCCTCTGTCGCCTCGTCGATATGCTCGCCATTGGCATGTGCATCGGCATAAGCCTGATAAGCCTCCGCTGTATTGAGGCGCTGGGCTATAGCCCAGTCTATAGAGTCTATCCGATGCAATGCCTCCTGCTGATGCAGACTTCCTGGATGGGCTTTGAGATAAGCCTCCATTGCTTCTTTGGAGCCACTTACCACGGCATCGCGCCACTCTGCATCAGACATCTGCAGACGCTCCAGTCTCACAGACACCGAGTCACGATGCTCTGCAGGCGCATTGGTATAGGTGGTAAGATAACTCTGCAGCACGGCAGGGTCTTCGCTTGTCATGGCATAAGTATAGGCTTCCTCTTCTTTACCTCCCTGTGCCTGATACCAGACAAAGATGCCTCCGAGAACCAAGACGAGAGCAAGGAGGAATGAATAGATAATCACCTTGGTGTTCTTCTTGGCTGGCTTCTCGTCTGCAGAAGACGAAGTGACGGGCTCTGCCTGATATGAGGGTTGTTCCTGAGCTGTCTCTGGATGAGTCGGAGTGTGACAGGTCGGACAGCTGGACTGGTCATTGAAATAAACTGTGCCACATTTGGGGCAAGTGATGACATGTCCTGCTATTTCAACGCCGCAAGACGGGCACACGGGCGCTTTGTCGCTTACCTCACGACCGCACTCGGGACATTTGATAATTGCCATAATCGTATATGTTTATTAATCTATGTTATCGGTGTCGGTATCTTATCTCTCGCAATCGGTGATTACCCATAAATCGACTTTTGTCCACATGGCCATTGACACCTCTTATTCGTCCTTTGGCCGTGTATTGCCAAAGGGTGATGTCGCGACCATCGGTCAAAATGGGCTCACGCTGAGTATATTGGGCAATCATAATCTTATAATCATTGAGTTTACCTGCGAAATGATGGTCATAGAAGTTGGCTCCGGTATAGATTAACGGCTTCTGCCGATAAGCCACCTCTACAAGTTGGAGAAACTTGAATACCGAGTCGGTAAACTCTTTCACGGACAACCCACTACGTGTCTCGATGTCTATCATGGGCAACAGGTCCTGGTCCTCAGGCCTGCATTGTGCCATAAAATTACGCAACTGTACCTCTTGGGGAATGCGGGCTCGATAGAAATGATAAGAACCAACCTTGAGGCCGTTCTGATGAGCCAGTTCTATATTACGCTTATACTTGCTGTCAATATTGTCACCACCTTCGGTAGCCTTGAGATAGACATAGGCCATCTTGGCATTGTCTCCTATCTGCTCCCAAAACACATCTCCCTGATAGTGGCTCATATCTATGCCATGTATATGCTGGCAGGTGTCTTCACATTCGGTCTGGGCATGTGTGGCAAGTGTACAAAATATAGATAATATGAATATATATATGCACTTCATAGGTGCAAAGTTACTTTAATATGTAGAAAATACAAAACAAACTTACTCTTTTTTCGTTACCACGTCGCATCATTGACCATATGCCAAGCCGTCAGAAACGAGGCGCGCGTAATGTCTGCGAGTTTGGGGTAATTGATGGTTGACGCTTCGTCGGAAGGCTGATTGTAATGCGGCTGTGCATCAGTATGATACCACACGATAGGGATAGCGTGACGCGCAAACGAACTCTGGTCGCTTCCTCCTACAGGATTGTCCCACGGTTTATAGTTGGGATGCAGGTCCAGCTGGTAGTGGGCTATGTCGTCCTTAAGCCATTCGCCGATACGAGGATGGCTTTCGGTATAGAAGTACACAAAATATTGAGAATCGTCAGGGCGATTGTTGCCGCCGACCATATCAAAATTGAGATAGCCCTTAATCTGGCCGATATCTTTGTGGCTGTTCACAAAATAACGCGAGCCAAGTAACCCAAGTTCCTCTCCGTCCCAGAAGGCGAAGACTATGGTGCGGCGTGGACGGGCACCGCTCTTGACAAAAGCCTGCATAATCTGCAGCACAGCACTTACACCCGAGGCATTGTCGTCGGCTCCATTGTAAATCTGGTCTCCTACCAATGTAGGAGAAAAGCCCTCGTGGTCAAAATGCGCCCCTACCACTACGACTTCGTCGGTAGAAGTGCCGGGAATACAGGCTATCACATTGGCCAAACTGAGAAGATGATGAGGGCCTTTGGCTATATTAGCCAAGGAGTCTGACTCTACAAAATAACGTGGACTGCGACGTAGCGAAGGGCGTGCGGCGGCGTTGAACGGTTGCAGAAATGAGGCTGACTCGTAAGGCTGCAATCCCAATTGGCGCATGTGTGAGACTATGTACTGCTGGGCCAACTGTGACCCACGCATCCCCGCCTGACGACCTTCCATTAAGTCGTGAGCCAAGAAACCGACGTGGGCGCGAGCTGCATTTTCGGTGATGCTCTGAAGACCGATATTCTTCTGCCGGGCAAGATGGATGGCAGCAGCCGTATTGGGGTTGCGACGGATGGCGTCAGCAGATTGCGCATAGAGCAATGCCACTGTAGCCCAAAGGATATATAATGTGTAATTAAAGTAACGCATAATCATCATAATTCATTTAACCTTCGATTTCACTGAGCTCCAGCCACCGCATGCTCTTCTCGTCAATTTCTTCTTTGAGCTTGGGCAGCAAACGGCTTTTCTCCGTGAGTTCTTCGACGCTGAGTGTACCGCTACAGAGTGCTTCTTCTATCTCGTGCTGTTGTTGTTCGAGTGATGCGATATCCTTTTCGAGCTGCTCAAACTCCCGTTTCTCTTTATACGACATACGGCGACGGCTGTCGTTGCGATAACTCTTCTTCTCCTTGACAGAGGCATCTGCCTTGGCTTCCTCTTTGCTCTGCAAGGCCGAATACTGCCGATACTGTGTATAGTTGCCAGGGAAATCATCTATCACACCCTCGCCCTTAAAGACAAGGATATGGTCAACAACCTTGTCCATAAAATAACGGTCATGGCTTACGACGATGACGCAACCGGGGAAATCCTGCAGATACTCTTCCAGGACTTGGAGGGTCTGTATGTCCAGGTCATTGGTGGGCTCATCAAGAATAAGGAAATTGGGATTTTCCATCAGCACAGTACAGAGATACAGTTTGCGTCGCTGCCCTCCACTGAGTTTATACACATAGTCGTACTGCTCTTCGGGCGTGAAGAGGAAGCGCTGCAAAAACTGGGAAGCAGAGAGGTGGCGCCCGCCACCAAGGTCGATATACTCGGCACGCTTGGTGATAATGTCGATGACCCGCTCTTGCTCGTCAAACTGCAGGCCGTCCTGTGAATAATAGCCGAACTTGACGGTCTCGCCGATATCAAACCTTCCCTCGTCCGGTCGCTGCAATCCTAACAGCAGCTTGATAAAGGTAGACTTTCCGGTGCCATTGTTGCCCACAATACCCATTTTCTCGAAACGGGCGAAATTGTAATAGAAATTGTCGAGTATAACTTTATCCTTGCCAAACCGTTTGGAAACGTACTGACATTCGAAGATTTTAGAACCTATATATACATTGGATGCTTTGAGTCTTACCTGGCGCTCTTCAATACGCTGATGGGCGCGGGCTTCGAGTTCATAGAAAGCGTCCTCACGATACTTGGCTTTGTGACCACGGGCCTGAGGCATACGGCGCATCCACTCCAATTCGGTACGATACAGATTGGCGGCGCGAGCCTGCTCGGCACGACGATTGTCAATGCGCTCCTGACGCTTTTCCAGATAATAGGCATAATTGCCACGATAGGTATAAATGGTATGGTCATCCAGTTCGAGGATTACATCACACACGCGGTCAAGAAAATAACGGTCATGAGTGACCATTAGTATCGACTTGTTGCCTCGCTGGAGAAAACCCTCCAGCCATTCTATCATCTCGAGGTCCAAATGGTTGGTAGGCTCGTCCAATATCAGGAAGTCGGGCTCGGTAATGAGCGCATTGGCAAGCGCCACACTCTTACGCTGTCCGCCACTGAGTTGCCCCATCGGCTGAGAGAGGTCTGCGATTTTAAGCCGGGTCAATATCTGCTTGGCCTTCACTATCTTCTCATCATCGCCCTGATGGTTGAAACAGGCATCCAGCACGGTGTCATCGGGATTAAAGACAGGTTCCTGCTCCAGATACCCCGTGCGTATTCCATTGCGATAAACAATGGCTCCTTCATCCTGGCTCTCTCTGCCAGTAAGGATTGACAGCAGCGTAGACTTGCCAGTACCGTTGCGGGCAATGAGGCCCACCTTCTGTCCCTCGGCTATGCTGAACGAAAGATTGGCGAAAAGCTCACGAGCGCCGAAACGCTTGCTTACGTTCTGTACATCAAGAATAGTATTCTGACTTGCCATCGTATCAACGTATTAATCAGTAGCAGCCAACGAGTCGTTGATTTGTCCAATATAGTCTATCACCTCCTGACGGCCGGTCTTCTTCTCACTGCTCGTGATAAAATATGGAGGCAACGTTTCCCATGTATCTCTGAGGCTTTCCATCCAGCGCTCTGCATTCTGACGAGCCTTGACGGGTCCGAGTTTGTCGGCCTTGGTAAAAACGATACTGAAAGGAACGCTGCTCACGCCCAGCCAATCGATAAACTCACGGTCTATCTTCTGCGGGTCATGGCGAATATCTATGAGTACAAATACATTGACTAACTGCTGACGCTGGAGTATGTAACTCGAAATCATACGCTGCAGTTGGTCTTGCACCGATTTAGAACGCTTGGCATAACCATATCCAGGGAGATCCACAAGATACCATTCACGATTGACAAGAAACAGATTGATAAGAAGTGTCTTGCCGGGGGTGGCACTGGTCTTGGCCAGGCCCTTATGATTGCAAAGCATATTGATGAGGCTTGATTTACCTACATTGCTTCGACCGATAAAAGCATACTCGGGCTTGTTGTCTTTTGGACATTTTTCGACTGTAGGGGCTGAAATAACAAACTGAGAATTCTTAATTTCCATATCGTTGCTTTAATTATATATGCAAAATTACGACTTTTTTTTTGTAATATCTCCGCTTTGCCGTAACTTTGTATCAAATGTTCTGAAAAAGTAAACAAGATGAAACAAATCAGTTGGGGATTTATTGGTTGCGGCGAGGTTACAGAGAAGAAGTCTGGTCCCGCCTTTGCCGAAGTGGAAGGTTCGCATGTGGAAGCGGTAATGAGCCGCAGCGAAAAGAAAGCGCGCAACTATGCGGAGCGACACAATATACGCAAATGGTACACGGATGCCCAGGAATTGATAGACGACCCGGATATCAATGCCATATATATTGCCACCCCACCATCAAGTCATGCCACTTTTGCCATTATGGCGATGCGTGCAGGCAAACCGGTATATGTGGAAAAGCCATTGGCTGCAAGCTATGACGACTGCGTACGCATCAACCGCATAAGCGAGCAGACTGGAGTGCCCTGTTATGTGGCCTACTATCGCCGCTACCTGCCTTACTTCCAGCGCGTCAAAGAAATCATACGCGAAGGGCGCATTGGAAATATTACCAACGTGCAGGTAAGGTTTTCCGCTCCTCCCCGAGAATTGGACTATAACTCCACCCGCGAACTGCCATGGCGCCTGCAGCCAGACATCTCTGGTGGTGGTTATTTCTACGACCTGGCCCCTCATCAACTTGATTTATTGCAAGACATCTTTGGCGTTATCGTCAAAGCCCACGGTTATTGCACCAACCGCGCCCACCTCTATACCGCAGAAGATACCATAAGCGCTTGCTTCCGCTTTGAGAGTGGACTGGTCGGCAGCGGGTCATGGTGCTTCGTGGGCCACCAAAGTGCCAGAGAAGACTGCATAGAGATAGTCGGCGAACAAGGTATGCTGTCTTTCTCTGTCTTTAACTACAAACCTATCCGTCTGGTAACCTCAGAAGGTTTGACAGAGATAGAGGTCAAGAACCCACCTTACGTGCAACTACCGATTATACGCCAAGTGATAGAAGACCTGCAGGGTCTGAACATCTGCACATCGACCAGCGTGAGCGCAACTCCCACCAACTGGGTGATGGATCGCATATTGGGAAAAATGTAGGCTGTATGCTCCGACATCTCTATCTGATTATCATATTGCTCATCACATCTTCACCACTTATGGCAGATGACTCTATCCCACCTCAAAAGAAGGGTGTGATAGGAGTCCTGTATGACTTTGTCAAAGAATTCAGCCGTGTAGATACCAACTATGTGGAACCGCAGCGATATAATTTTGCTGCAATGATTCAGAACACCAACACCTATGAGGTATATCGCCTGAGCAGCAGTGACGGAATGAATGTAGTCTTTGCCCCCAAGCCGCGCATAAAGGTCGGCCCTTACTTCGGGTGGAGATGGATATTCCTGGGCTATACCCTCGACGTGGCCCACATCAAAGAGAGCGGACGCAACCAAGACTTCAATCTGAGTTTATACTCCAATCAGATAGGCGTTGACCTGTTCTATCGTCGCACGGGAGACAACTACAAAATCAAGGAAATTGATGTAGGACGACAATATGATACCGAGGGATTGAAGGATTTGCCATTTGATGGAATAGAAGCAAGCATCAAGGGCTTCAACCTATATTATATCTTCAACCACCGTAAATTCTCTTATCCCGCTGCTTACAGTCAAAGCACGGTACAGCGACGTTCGGCCGGTTCATTTATGGCGGGTATCGGTTATACGCGACATGGCTTGAATATGGACTGGATGAAACTGTCTGCCATTATCAAGCAACATACGGGCTATACTGCGCCCAACGGACTGGACGCCAATCGCAACCTGCCTCCCCACATCGATTATACCGACTACTCCATCTCTGGAGGATACGCATACAATTGGGTGCCCATGCGCAACCTGCTAATTGACGCCTCCCTGTCTATTGGGCTTTCATACAAGACCACGCGTGGCGACAACCATGAAGACAAACCTTGGTTCAAACAGCTTTCACTGCACAATACCAACATTGATGCAATTGGCCGTATGGGTATAGTATGGAACAACACCAAATGGTTTGTAGGAGCCAATGCCGTATTCCACTCGTATAATTATCACAAAAGCCAGATAACGACCAATAATACTTTTGGCAATGTCAACATTTATATAGGATTTAACTTCGACCGACGATGAAACATGCAATATTCCTCGCTGTCGTCATATGGGGTTTTTGCCTCAATGCCATTGGACAGGAGAAGGTGGATTATAAGCCATCTGACAGCCTACGCGTGACTTCGCTGCTGAAGCAGGCAAGACACCTGAGCAAGGATAAAAATCTCATGATATACTTTGCCCGTCAACTACGTGGCATTCCCTATGTTGCCAAGACCTTGGAGGTGAACCCATCCGAACAGCTCGTTGTCAACCTGCGCCAACTCGACTGCACCACATATGTCGAGACGGTAATGGCGCTCACGCTGTGTGCCCGTGAACAAAGCATCAGGTTTGAAGATTACTGCCGCTGGCTGAGAACCATACGTTACGAACAAGGGAAAATAGGCTACACGCGACGACTGCATTATTTCACTTCATGGATTGACGACAACACCGAGATGGGGCTGATTAAGGAGATTTCGCATAAAGGACGACCATTCACCGGCCGCCAGCGTCTCAACATCGATTTCATGTCAACCCACAGCCACCTCTACCCTATGCTGCATGGCAAACCAAAGGCCATAAAAGAAATTAGAGATACGGAGCAAAAACTGACCGGACGCACTGTGGCCTATATTCCGAAGAAATCAATAGACAACTCAACGCTCATGCGCCAGACCATAAAGGATGGCGACATACTGGCCATTACCACATCCAAACAAGGACTCGACACATCCCACATAGGCATCGCAGTTTGGCACGCCGACGGCCTACATCTCCTCAACGCCTCACAAATAAGACACAAAGTAGTGGAAGAACCTATGACACTCGCAGTATATATGAGCAAGCATCCCAAACAGACAGGAATAAGAGTGATAAGGATAAAAGTTGATTGATTTGCTGCCTAAAGAAAAGCTAAAACCTCTGCGAGTAATCGTTGCAATGCTGCACAAAAAAACTGAAGTATCATTAATATAAAGCTATATGGAAGAAGTAAAACGAGATAGAGCGAGGAGAAAACTCTTAAGAGTAACCTTCCCCAATGGAAAAGTCCTTTGTTATAAAAGTACAACCGATACAATGATAGCAACAATGCAAGAGTTGGGCGATGATGTTATAGCCAATATAAAACTACAGTCATGCCACCTGCCATTGTTATCAAAAGAAATATATCCCAAATACAAGGAATGGATGAAGCCTGTTTGCAATGGTTGGTATCTCAACACACAATCAAACTCGGACACAAAGTTCCTGCAATTAAATGCTATAAATGAGCAATTGTCTTTAGGATTAAAAATAGAGTTGGGAGAAGACTTTGTAGCACAAGACAACCCTAACAAAGAAAAGCGCACTAGAACAAAAGGCGAAATACTCGTAAAATTACCAGATGGGCAATGTTTTGCCAATAATTCAATAACAAATACGTTCCTTGAATTAATCAGGGAAATTGGTATAGATAAAATCAAGCAAAAAGAACTAACTTGGTGTGGCAAACCACTCATAACAACATCAAAGATGTTTAACGGACAAGTACAGATAGACAATGAGCGATGGATTATCGTGCCTAACACAACCAAAGATAAGGTTAAACTCCTCAGAGTTATCGGTGCTATGTTGCGTATAAATATGGAAATCACCTCAATTTAAATGGGCTATTCAAAACTCTTCCAAGATAATACGAACCTCCGCTCCAGTCAAATAGATGCTAAGGCAAGAAATGATGCATGAAACAAATATGACACAGTGATGTTGCAGATGACAACCAATACACAGACCAATCATATACACAAAAAAAGAGGTCTTTACCTACAAGAATACAAGGATGCTGCTCGAAAGTGGCGTTCTGACTTCCTTCGTCTGCCGATTATCGGCTGCGACGAGACTCTTAAGTTTATGACCGGTCGCCCTGGCATCCGCTACAAGGAGAGTGTGGGCACGCTCAACGCTTCGGCACAGTTCGCTCCTTACTCGCCAACTCGCTCGGAGGACGTGAACTTGCAGTTGGACTTCCGAACGCTTGAAACTTTCTTCGGTTCGGTGGTCGCTAAGTTCGAGCCTAACTCGGCTATCTCTACGCTCCTCGGCACTGGTGCCACTAAGGGCGACGGACAGAAGTCTGTACCTACGGCCCGCGAGGTGCTTGGACTTATCGCCAAGTCGCTCTCCGAAAAGCTCAATGATGCTATCTGGAGCGGTGTGCGCAATGCAAGCGGTACTACCACCCAGGATCTTTTCGATGGCTTCGACACCATCACAAAGAAGGAAGTTACTTCCGGTGCTCTCGCTAAGGAGAACGGCAATTACCTCAAACTGACGGATGCCATCACCTCTGCCAACGCCGTTGACGTGGCTAAGGAAATCCTCTTCTCGCTCGATTCTCGTCTTCGCTCGCAGACTCTCTTCATGTACTGCTCGCAGGACTTCGTGGATAAGTATAACGAGGGTTATCTGCTCACCCATAGCGGTATTCCATACAACACGCAATACAATCAGCCTACTGTCGAGGGTTCTAACGGCAAACTCATCTTCTGTCCGCTTGCTAACAAGACGGACTCGAAGTATATCCACATATCGCCAAAAATCAATATGCTTTATGGATATGACCAGATGGGCGACGTGGAATCTGTTGACGTTGAGCGTTTCGATGCGTTCCTTCTCTCGTACATCGCCACCATGTTCTTCGGCGTACAGTTCGAGTCTATCGACAAGCGACGCCTGAAGGTCGTTGAACTTGCGCCATAACAATCCAATATACCTTCAAGCCTTCTACGTCAGAAACACACTCTTGACGTAGAAAGGCTTCTCTTAGCCAATTCCTAATTCATCATTGAACAATCGGCGCAGCCGACAATTCAACATTCACAATTCACAATTCAAAACTCATCATGGCAGCATCTAATACAGACGTACAAAAATCTCTTGCATGGGCGATGGGCACACCGGAACTTCCTGGTGTGCGTCGCCGTGTGTATTATACATCCAAGAATGATATTCTTGTTTGGCCCAAACTTCCTCATAACGAGGTCGGACGTGTCACTTCTTCTGTCTATGACGGCTCCTTCACGCTGAAGGAAAACGCTGTATGGAAATACATCGACATCCTTCCAGAGAAGTCGCAGCTCACAAGTGAGGCACAGGGTGAACTGCCGTCACAGACGCAGCTCAACAAACTCGTGGCGGTTCATCCGTCGGTAAGCGAAGCGGCATCGGCTGCAGCTGCTTACCTCAATAACAACGACAACGTCTTCATCGTCGAGGACATGAAGGGCAAGCACCGTGTCGTGGGTTGTGACAAGTGGACTACCAAGACCACAGTCACGCAGGATCTCGGTCAGGGTGCCACTGGCACCACCGGCACCACGATCAACGTGGAGGCATCGGACGAGTGTCCGGCTCCGTTCTATACTGGCACCATCACCACTGAGGACGGCGACATTGATTGCGCAGCGTAACGGCGAGTAAAGTTATAATCATAGTTGACCATGGACAAGCGGACTCCGATAGACATGCAGGAATTCTTGAATGACATTTCCGTGCCGGACTTATCGGGTCCGCTTGATCTGTTCTCAAAGGATGCTACGCATGAACAGAAGGACATATTCGCCATTGAGAAACGCAAGGCGTGGGATAAATCGGTTGAAGCGCGGTGCGACTTCACCCGACGCGTCCGGCTTACTCGACGGGCGGACACGTTCTTCATCTCTCTATGGCAGAAGTCGCTGTATGGCAGAACGCTGACGGATATAAAGGGCGACGACAGTATGGTGGCGTTCTTCGCTGATAGCATCTCGCCACTTATCCGTGACGTCCTCGGTGAGGAGCTGAACACGGGGGCATGGTGTATCGTCACCACTCCCAAACGTCGCCATCTCGTCAAGAACTTCGCTACTCGTATCAGCGAGCTGATAGCTGAGCAGCTGAATATTCCGTTCTACGAGGATGTTGCCTTCTGCCATTCCAAGCAGCGTATCGGGGCGGTATTCACCATGAACAATCTCCCAAAAGAGCCTAACTGCATCGTCTTCGACGACTTCGTTACTACAGGCTCTACGCTGAAGGCTATGCGCAATGTGCTTACCGAACATCACAAGAATTGTGTGTTCTTTACTGGTATAAATAATAAATTGTGAGCAAACGAGAGCAGAGTCAAGCTTGCTTGAACTATGCCGAGTGCTGCCACAATTCAACGAAGTTAAGTTATAACAACAAAGTTAAACTATAAAATATGAACAATCTGACTGACAAACTCCAGCAATGGCTCGACACTCCATCTGCTGAGCGTGACTGGAACGAGGGTGCAATCCTTCTTCTCCAACTCACCAACAACACCATAATGTATCGTAATCTCAGCATCAATCCTAAGGGCAAGGCTGAGTTCATCGAAGGCAAGCTCCGTGCCTTCCTCAAAGCTCGCCGTGAGGTCGAAGCCCACGACGAGGTGAACATCATGCAGGAGCAAGTGGATGCTATCGTGGCAAGTCGAACAGAGTTCTCGAATAAGGACACGAACCCTGCTACGGACTTTAAGGCAGGCAAGCGTGCGGATCACGACTCGCTGCCTGAGGATATCCAGGCGCTCTATGTCGAGAACCTTGATATCACTCATCGTATGCGTGAACTCCATTTGCGCCTACGCTTGTTGTCGGACTCTACTAAGCAGGTGCCGGCTGCAGAACGCAAGCCGTTACTCGACGAGTTTATAAATCTCGATAAAAAGTTGCACGCAAATTGGGACACTTATGACCATTATGTGACAAAGGCAGAAAGTGCAGCAAATACCGAAACCAAAGAAAGCGAAGAGGAGCAGACTAAGGAACCAGAAATTGGTCCATCGCCAACGGACCAATTAGCTGAGCAGCCTGAGGATGCCACTCCTTCCAAGCCGAAGTCCAAGTCTAAATCCAAGAAGTAGTGAAGCGCAACATTAACATAGATGACATCCTAAAGCCACTCTCTGAATGTCCACACCAGGCGTATCTCTCCAATGCTCTTCAGGTGGCGGACGTCTTGGAGTGGATTTTGGGACAAGTCGGCAAAGCGGAGATTTGGCAGACTTCGTTCTCAATCTCCGAGGAGTTCCTGCGTAGGCTCTTCTTCATCGAGAAGTCCGGCAACATTTCTGCCTTTAATCTTGTTCTCGACCATAAGGCTACGAACAAAACTCTAAAGCTATGGGCGTTCATCACACAGACGATGAAGCGCACCTATCTTGCCGACAACCATTCTAAAATTCTTCTCGTGCAAGCGGAGTCTGGTGAACAGATTAGTGTCGTCACCTCGCAGAATCTCACACGAGGCAACCGCCATGAGTCCACGTTCATCTCCACTTCGCCCGACATCTTCAACTCCCTTCATGCATCCGTCATGGATCTTATAAAGAACCATTCCGTTCCGCTAACCGACCTTTTCCAACAGCGCATCACTGCAGCCGGAGGAAATAACTCTTAATTGAATAGCTCAAAATCGGCAAAGCCGACAATTCAAAATTCAACATTCAAAACTCAAAATTCGAGTATGGTATATTCAGAAGAAGTTCTCACACAGATTGAACAATATGCTTCAATCTACCTCAAAATCAGCGATATGGCTGTAATTCTCGGTGTTTCACCAGAGGATTTACGCCGTGACATTGCTGACCGCACAACAGCCGTTTCGCAGCGTTACCACCGTGGCAAGGCTGCTTCACGTGTCAAGCTATTGCATCAGGAAATGCAGCTCGCCTACGTCGGCTCTCCACTTGCTCTTGAAAACACTCGTAACAACCTCCTCGATATGGAGGATGATGAATAGCTCACCAAAATAGCCCACAAACAGCCCTCACGCCCAAGGCTTAAAAAGGCTTAGAAAGGCTTAGTGAGGCTTATCCCATAACATTAACAATCATGTCTCAGCTCAGTATCATCGACATCGCCAAACAGGACCTTTACACCTCCCAATCGGAATTGGAAGGTAAATATCCTGTTCCCCAAATCGAACATCTACTTCGATTAAGGGACATGGTCACATGGTCTATCGCCAACCCTGACATGAAGGATCGTCAGTTTGTCGACGAGCTGCGTAGTCGCTATGGACTGTCGCAAGTCACGGCGTATGCGGACTTGAAAATCGTCAAGGCGCTGCTCCCGAACCTCTCGGAGTGTACGCGCGACTTCCACCGCTGGCGGTATAACGAGATGATCATGGAGACGTACCAGATGGCGAAGAAGCGTAAGGACACGAAGACGATGGAGAAAGCGGCCACTTCTTATGCGAAGTTCAACCGCATCGACATCGAGGACGAGCAATCTGTGCCGTATCACATGATTGTCGTCCAACCGTTCTTCCCGACTACGGACCCGCGTGTTGTGGGCATCACGCCGGTTCCGAACATCGACGACCGCATCCGAAAGCTCACGCAGGAGCTTACCACGTCGCATCCGGACACAGAAAATATCGAATACGAACAAGCAGATCTTGTGCTTGATGACATCTTTAAGCCTGAAGACAATGACGAACAAAGTTGACACTTCCCTTTGGGACATCGAGGCGAAGCAACACTCTAAGCGTGTGTACTTCAACAAACCTCAGCTCCTGACGCAATACATCGGCGCGAAGACTACTGTCATCGTGGCTGGACGACGCACTGGAAAGACGGACTCCATCGCCTCGCCTTTTGTACTACGTAACATGCAGCGTATGCCTGGCTCCACTGGTGGTATCGTCGTGCCGACGTTCAAGCATGGCTTGACCAACACGCTCCCTGGTCTGCTTGCAGCATGGAAGCGTTGGGGGTATATCAATGGCGTGCATTATGTGGTAGGCAGAAAACCACCGAAGTCATTCGCGAAGCCAATCACCGAACCGGCTGACTATGAGCATGTAATCACGTTCTATAATGGTAGCGTGGCTATCATCATCAGTCAGGACCGCCCGGGCTCTTCCAACTCGCTCACGCTCTCATGGCTGCTCATCGACGAGGCGAAGTTCATTGATTACAACAAGCTGAAGGACGAGACTCTGCCTGCCAATGGTGGCATACGCTCGTACTTCGGGCACCACAGCTTTAACCATAGCATGATGGTGCTTTCGGATATGCCTCAGACCACCAAGGGTTCTTGGTTCCTGCATTATGAGGATAAGATGGACACGGAACTGATTGATACCATCAAAGGCACAATCTACAAGATTTGGCAGACAAAGGAGCGCATTGCACAGCTCAAAGAGCAGCGCAAGCCTATTCCTTCTTATCTGCCTAATTACCTCAAATGGCTCGACCAGTCGCTTAACAAGATGCGCTCGGTGGCTGTCTATTACAAGGAATACTCCACACTCGAAAACTTGCAGCTTCTCGGTGAGGAGTACATCCGGCAGATGAAGCGCGACCTCACGCCAAAAACTTTCCAGACTTCTATCCTCTGTCAGAAGATCGGCATCTCGCACGATGGCTTCTACTCGTCAATGCAGGAGTACCACAAATATGATGCTTCGGATTTCGACTACCTCGACTCGCTCGGCTACGACCGCATCATTAAGGAGGCGCAGCAGGACTTATATACCATCCACGCCAACAACCAGTTCTCTACGCTCAACAGTTCGCTCGATTGTCGCACGGACTCGGACATCGACCCTATGCAACCTCTCTGTATTGGCATGGACTACAATGCTAACATCAACTGGATTGTGTGCGGTCAGCCACGCAACAATAGATTAAACATCCTCAAATCGTTCTATGTGAAGTTCGAGCGCAAAATCCCTGCGCTCGTCGCCGACTTCTGCACCTACTACGCACCACATCCTAACAAGACGGTCATCTACTACTACGATGCCACTGCCCTCGGCTCTAACTATGCCGTGAACGACCAGGACTTCCACTGGGTGGTTGTCCATGAGTTCGAGCGTCACGGATGGCAGGTCATTGACGTGTACCTCGGCAACCCGATGCGACACGATGAAAAGTATCTTCTCATCAATCAGGGCTTTGCCGGGAAGCAACGCCTCATGCCGTACTTCAACCGCCAGAACAACGATGACCTTATCCTCGCAGTCCAGTCCGCAGGAGTGGAGCGTGGACGCAACGGCTTCCGTAAAAACAAGTCTATGGAGAAGCAGCCGGAGTCCGAAGAAGACCTTCTCGAACACCGCACCGACGGCACCGATGCCTTCGATACGCTCTATATCGGCTGCGAGAAGTTCCCACAGCACGATTTATATCCAATTGCGATTGGTGGAGTGAGATAAATAAATGTTGCAGTATTTAGCTTTGAAATAATGAAGTACGCCATTTTTATGTTATCTTTGCAGTCTAAATTTGATTATCATGGTAAAATATAATAAACCGGCCCTAACATTCTCGCAACAAGTGGACTTGCTTATTGCCAGGGGGCTTGTTGTAAACAATAAGAAAAGAGTTGAGAAAACTCTTGCCAACATCAGTTATTACAGACTGAGTGCATATATGCTTCCATTTAAGGAATGTCAAAATGGTGTTGTTATTGACAGATTCGCTCCTGATACCACTTGGGAAATGGTCTATGATTTATATAAATTTGACCGCAAATTGCGTTTGCTTTTATTTGATGCCATTGAACGCATTGAGATAGCAATACGAACCCAAATCGTTAATCAGTTAAGTTTGAAATACGGCTCACATTGGCAAGACAATCGTAGTATTTTCAAAGGTCCAATAACTCGTAGACGTAGAGATGGATCTACTTTCACTGATGATGTTTTTGCAGATATACAGCAACATATTAAGGATAGATTGCATAACGACCGCTCTGAAACATTTATCCAACATTATCGCGACACTTATTCAGAACCGGAAAATCCGCCATCTTGGATGAGTGTAGAAATAATGTATTTCAGTCAGTTATCTCGTATTTGTGATGGATTAAAGAGACGTGCAGATATTGTTGGCATTGCTAAGTATTTTTCTTTGCCACCGCAAACATTTCTATCGTGGCTTCATGCTTTGAATTTCACAAGAAACTTGTGTGCCCATCATTCAAGAATGTGGAATAGAGATATGAATATTGTGCCAGAGAAACTGGAGTTTTCAAGAAATCTCAAATGGATCTCCAACCCTGATACGGCAAAAAGAAACAAGGTGTACTATTCTGTGTGTATGATATACTACCTGTTGCAGACAATAAACCCACGAACATCATTTAAAAAGCGATTGGTTGATTTGCTCGAAAAATATTCGCACGTAATAAACCTTAATTCGATGGGATTTCCTGCTAATTGGAAAGATGATAATTTTTGGAAATAACATTTTTTTGCTTGAAAAACTTTGTTATCACAAAAACTAATTGTAATTTTGCAGCAGAAAATTTAATAGATAGTTATTAAACTTAAAGATAATAGGCCTCCCAGGCGAGCTTTCGAGCAGCATACTTGGGGGGCGTTACTTATTTTATAGGGTATAGTCATATAGAGTTACTTTAACTCTGTTGAAGTGAAACACTGCCTAATCACCCTTTCCTATACGCCTTTGTCTTGCGCCCAACGCTGGATGAAGGCTTTTCTTTTTTCAGCGGTATGCTCCGTCTTCAGCACCTCCATCGCTTCGCTCTCCGCACCTTTGGCTTTTGCAATCTCTCAGGCGTGAGAGTCAATAACGAAAGGTAGCCAATCCCGATTTTCAAAGGAGTAAGGCGTGGCGCACCGCCTTTTCTGCACTTTGTGCATCTATCCTATGCTGTTATCTTGGTAGCTTGTTCCACCGTCCCATGCAATGTTTGTGGACGAATCGGCTTTTATTTCGCCACCAAAATGACAAGTATTCATATTTGCCTTTTCTCATCCGTTCCACACTCTCATTAGTGAATGAACTCCGATACTGCAGATGTTCATTTTTGTAGCCACAAGCACATCCGCCTTTCTGCTTGCCTAAAAGATAGGTATCTGTCTGCCACGATTTCATCATGAAAGAAGTAGCCATCCCATCCTATGATGACAACAGAGATTGCACAATTCATATCACCAGTCTTCTTCTTTTATTATTCCGGAGTAATATTCTGAAGTGGTGTTCTTTCGTACCAAATCATTTTATTTGTTCGACGTGAAGCACTTACCAAATGTAATGCTTTCTGATTTTTCCTTTGCAAAGTTAGCGCAAGCGGCATTCTGAAAGGGTCGCGCTCCACGCTTATCCTAAGATTTTTTCAAAAGTTTTTGGGGCAGGTTTGCCTCATTCCAAAATCTTTCAAGCCCTGAAGGATGAAATAATCTTGTCTATCCCTTGCATTTACATGCCTTTTCCTTGCTGCTCCTTGTATGCACGTAAAAATTACAAAAGCACTTCGGTGCTTCACTTTTAAGTCGAACAAATAAAATTTTAAAGATTATGGTACACACCACTTTTAATTCAGAATATCACTTCGGTAAAAGAAGTTCAAGACAGGTTGAATTGTCAAGCAATCTCTATCAGGTTGTCATCAATGGAGAGGATGGCGAGTATATCGAATATGAAATCGAGGCGGACAGCCATTCTGAGGCAAGCGCCAAGGCGGAAGCACTCGCAGCTGACAGCTTTATAGACATCAGCTATATCGAAGTCTATCTCATTCACTAATCAGATTGTTTCACTCTTAAAATAAGAAAGTTATGAATACTTCAAATGTCATTTTAGCAGCTAAAGCCAATTCCAGCAAGTCCACAAACAATGTATGGGTCGTTTACACAAGCGATAACAGCTCAGATAAGATGTATTGCACAAGTGCATACAAGGCTATGCGCCTCGCCTTCCTCCTCAAAAAGAGGTTGGGATTGAACATCTCTGATAATTGCCTCGCACGCCTCTCGCAAGAGATTGCAAAAGTCAAGGGAGCCACAGCTCCCACGGTGCAGAAGGTGCAGAAGCCGGAGCCAGCTCCAGTAGAGGAAAAGCCTAAGAAGAAAAGAGGGCGCAAGCCAAAGGCTGAAAAGGCTGCTTAGGCAGTCTTCCACTTCCGCCCGGCTCGAAGGAGTCGGGCTTTCTTCTGTCGCTTCTGCAAGATCGTAACAAGTCCGCACTTGCCTACACTCCATACTAAAGCCCTTTGTCCTTCGAGCCGTGCAGAGCAACGCTGCGGTTGGGTCTTTTCTTATACAGGCAAAGCCTGTTATCTTTGAAAACAAAAAGGTCATGCTGAAAATCAATTACACTCCTCCTTACTACGTCTTCACTTGCAACATCCCATCGGAGATTGAAATATCTACTGATGCTGCTTCGGTATATGTCACTATTGCATGTGGTCCTGACACTATCTTTGAAACTACGCTTTATCCTTACAACAACATCGCCATGCTCTATGATGCTCGCTCCATCATCGAGGGGCACATGCTGGATAAGCAGCGTGTCTTCGCCAACTTCGTCATCACGGCGGACACAAAGACTGAAGAAACGACCACGCCGGAGCGCCATTTCATTTACTCTCGTCTGAGCCTCGTCACAAATGCCATGGGCTTCGTACAGCTGTTCTTCCTCACCACACGCTCGATGTTCACCATTCCACGCAATTCGTTTCAGACTCTTTCGGCGTTTTACTTGCCTGATGTCACGCTGCAGGGCTACACCGAGTGCCTGGCTCTCTTCGATGGCGAGTCTACACCTCGCATGGTTCGCATCGAGGATGCTAAAGTGGACACCAAGAACACCACCTTGATACGTGACATTATAAGTCCTATTGCTATAGAAACCCGCATCGGCAGCAAGTGCCGACTGCTACAGTTCACCGTTCATCGTGGCTTTCTTGCCAAGACGTTCTATGTCACTGACCGCACGCCGAACCTCACGCTGCTCGTGCGCAATGAGTTCAACTGCGATGAATACATACATCTCACTTGCGTCACAAAGAGCAAGCTCGACCTCGACCGTTCCACAGCCACCTCGCTCGGTGTCACCACCTTCTATGATGACAAGTCCGCCTACGAGTATGACGTGGAATCCTCGATGCTTACCTTCGAGGAAGCCAAGCACTTCTCCCAGCTCCTCCTTTCTCGCTATGTCAACATCGTTGAGATAGGTGGTGCCCTGGCACCCATCACCATCACTGACATAAACAGTGAAATCTCCGATGCCGACAACGCAACGAACAGCATCAAGTTCAAGTACAAATATAGCAGCTACCATTTCCCAATCAACATCGACTACGGTAAGAACATCTTCGATGATCCTTTCTACCGCACCTTCGATTAATCCACATCGCTATGCAATCCATCCACATCACCACCCTCCGCAAAATACTCTCCAGTCCCGACCCCATCGACATCCGTCTATGGACTCGCAGCGGTGAAATCCAATCCTGGCACCGCTGCATCTCCCTCAAATATGACTTCTACAAAGGCACAAGGCGAATGAAGCTGCTGGACTCCAACGAGATCCGGCAGCTTCGAGATGTTTGTATATTTGAGGTGAATGGAATTGAGGTGTATATGTAGACCCTCCTTTATTTTATTTTCCTAAATCGTTCTTGTAATTCTTTCATACGGTCTATAAGTTCTGCAAACGATAGTTTAGTACCGTATATGAAGTGGTCGCACATTTCTGCATAGTCTGACTTCCAATCTGGAATAAGTCCTTCTTGAGGTATGAAATCTATCACATTTGGCATCAACTTGTCATAATCAACATATCCAACTGAATAATATATAGAGCGATGTTTTACTATACGTTCATACAAGTTTTTGTCCTCTAATGCCTGTTTGCCAAAATCCGTGTCCATCAAACGCTCCAAATCGTACAGGTGTCTTGACATACGAATATGGCGAGGTTCCTTCTTCTGAAACTCCTCACACAACAGAAACGCCTTTTCCAAGAATGTTCGTGTGGGCACTACTGTTCTGATGGTTGCGCTTGTAGCATCATCCTCTCCAGGAAATGTCTGTTCAACATACGAAGATATCAGTCGGTCTTCTGTCGGTTCATTCATAGACAAACAACTAATCTCTATTTTTACTCTTGGCGGTATGTATTCATTGGTGGTTTTCAAAATAGAATTATAGTGAACCAATATCACTGATGGGTCTTTATCACTCGCAACAGTCGTTGCGACACCATTGTCATCTATTGTTTCTTCTACATTTTCTATACGAAACCCTTTTATACCCATGCTCTTCAAGTTGTCTTCCAATTCATTGGAGATAACATCAAGTATATATCGGCGTGCTTTCTTGCGAAGTTTCTCACGTTGGTTCTTGGTAGTTTTTTCTATTCCAAAAAATGTATGGTTGACGGACAGATCAATGTCTTCACTGAATCTTTCTATCAAGTTCCAACCTTTGCTAAGACTTGTACCTCCTTTGAAAATGAGTTCTTTTGAGCATGAACATTTGAATAAGGCGTTGAGTACCATTGTCACCCAACAATCCTTCTCTAATGCTAATTGGTTGATATGAAATTTCTCCTCTGCACGTTGTAGCAATGCTATACGCTCTGCTTTTGTATGTTTTACCCAAAGTGTCATGATTTATTGGCGTTATTAATGATATTCGTTATTAGTTTTCTCATCCATATTGGCATCAATAAGACGTCGAGTTTGAACTGTTCCATGCGTTTCTCATTGTCTATGAGTTTACGTATCTGGACAATTTCCAGCTTGCTGATATTTTTTTCACCTAAACTTTTCAGGGCTTGCATCAATAAGGCTCCTAATGTAGTCTTGAAAACGAAATTTTTTGGAACGCTTCTTTTCAGTTCTATTAGACGATCACCCAATTTCAGTTTTCTGCTACTTCCTGATGTTAAATAGGTGTACTTTGTTGGCACTTGTGTGGATAATCCTAACATATTAAGTGCTGTCATCCCGCATGGCTGTACCTTGGATTTGTCACGATGGGCTATTGCTTTTACCATTTCGTCTACCGAAGGGTACACTATTCCAAATCGTGTGCTCTTCGGACGAAGATACATACCTTTAGCCAATCTAACAATGTTTCCTTTTTTTTCTTCCGCAGAAAGGGCACGGCTTACCACCTTCTCATTACCATTAATGTCTGAGAAGTCAGAAATGAAGAGTATCTGCCCTTCATGCATATTTTCTATTCGTTTCGTTATTTCTGACATACCTTTTTATATTGTACCACAAAAGTAGTCAAATCTAATTATATGCAGAAATGTATTAACAATAAATTAACTTATTTTAAGTAGAAAACATTGCAAAAGTTTTCTACACTAATGTAAGGATTAAATATGTAGAGATAATATAAATCTATCATCTCTACATAGAATTATGGTATTATATCCTCAAATCCGCAACTAAGCCCTTCAACGTCCTTATTGCGTGCGCACGTCCTCTCATTACTGAATTATCAGATAAATTGAGGCTGAAACACCCTCTTCTGCCTACAATATCCCCTTACCCCACAATGCGACTTGAGACAATACGCTGTATCCTGTTCAAATCTCTCAAAGAACCTCTTCTTCAAATCTTACTGATTGTTCGTAACGTACTGATAACCAATACTAAATGAGGTAGCTAAATGACGAAAGAAACAAATTAGGAACAACAAAATATAGAAACCCCAAGATGAAAGGATGAGAAAACAAAAATTAACACGGAAAACAATAGTAATTTTCCGATTTTGACATTTTAAGAATATGGCAAAAGAGCGATATTCATGAACGCATCCATGTATCTTTCCGTGTTGGAAAATCAAATGTTTAGTTCCATTTTTACAGATTATATTTCTATTTTGTCTAAATTACGACAGAACATAGCAGATATTCGAGGATTTATGATGGATTATGACAACAAAATGTTATTTTTGTAGTATGGAAATAAGATTAAACCATCATGTATTTGTGCTTTTAACGATAATAGTAATATCGTTAATGTCCTTATCTTGCTCTAATCGTCCAATCTGTGTTGATTCTCGGTTGGATGGCTATTGGAATATGGTTCTTGATAGTCTTGTTATAAATAGAAGTGCAAAGGTAGAATTCGGTAGCATAAACTTCAATTTTACTTGTAAGAATGTTGAGCTTCCTTTGCTCCAAACTCCACGTGTAGATGTCAAAGGTAAAACATTGTTGGATGCAGATATTAACGAAGACTCTCTTAAGAAAGATTGGTCTAATTATCAAAAAGCAATAAGAGAATCTAATGGAACATGGGAATTATATAGCTCAAAGGATTCTATAAAAATCCATGCTCCAGCACATCCTTTCAATGGACAATACAAGATCGCCTTCTACAAGGTGAAACCCTTTGGGCAAGAACATTATCTTATGCGAATGTCAAACGATTCGACATATATTGTATGCGAGAAATTCTTTTCTGGATATGCAGATTTTGATATGCTTAAAAATTGGGAGAAATGAAAAGAAAACAAAAGAATATGGCTAAAAGGGAAACAGCCAAGACAAACAATGACGAATTCTATTACAAAAATTTCGTGATTCCATGTGTCATTTTTTTTGTAGGATATTCAATTATAAAATGAGAAATATGAGAATAGACAAACAGATAACAATTTGCAAATTGGGAACAGAGATGAAAATCTATCCCGAATCTAAAAATGAAATAGGTTTGTGGATAGCCCATCCTCCATGTTTCGTTATTTCAGCAAATGACCTTTACGGTGTTGAGAATATTGTAAAAAATGCGATAAGATATAGCAATTCCGGAGAATTTGCAAATGAAGATTCTGCAAAATTAGTTTTAAGGGAGTTTCGTCTTAAAAGTTGGAACGTATTGTATAAAACCTATAAAATAATTAGTTTCTCTCTTACGTCAGAACAAATTATTATTACACCATATATTTATACAAGAAGGGGAGGATTCCCAGACAACAAGAAAAAATTAATTTTTGATAAAAGTGATTATAGTTTTGCTATAAGAGAACTTTTAAAATATTGATTGTAAATAAGGCTGTGCTTGGTTATAAGTGTTATAGCTAAACACTGCTTATTTTGTACTTTTACACTCCCCATTTATCCTTTCTTATTCTGAGTATAGTTCATTCTATCCTCTTTTTTAGGTTCGTTACCATACGAATCTATCAGAATAAGACTGTTGACATCTCTCACCTTACAGAATATATTGTCATCACTTGAAGGATGTACAAGCATCAATATGTTACCGTCAAGTACTTGGAAAGTACCTCTTAACTTATCCCGCTCGTTCTGCTTTTCTTTGAATGTCTGTGTCAACAAATAGGTACCATCAGCATTTAACGTGAGAGTTGTCTCAACATCAGACGAATACCCCGCAATATGTTCCAACAACAGAATCCAAGCTGATTCTATTTTCTAAAATTGCCGTATATTCTTCGATTTTGATAGAATCAATATCTGCATCATTTTGTCCTGTGCCGCATAATATATAAGATGTAATAAATGCGATAACCAATACTGCTATAATTGCCTTTTTCTTCTTCATAACCACCATAAAAGAAAAAGTGTCCGCAATGTCAAACGAGTGGCATCACGGACACGGATGAATAGTTGAGAG
>OHEU01000230.1_pt1 | contig 37118 bp, 34 predicted proteins | sample 1567341 | NCBI WGS metagenome assembly OHEU01 (sample SAMEA3879524, study PRJEB24766) | human gut metagenome | biome: human-associated habitat; feature: feces | place: USA | collected 1985/1987 | reverse complement strand
TATTAGTATATCATATTTTGCTCTATTTGTCTATAAGGAGGTTTAAAATTAGTATAATATGTTCGTTAGACTTGTTTTGATCATTAAGTAGCTCTCCACAGATAACACAATTTTTCATTTTTTACCTCGTAGTAATAAATATTGTTAATTAATCTTCTTTATAAAATGATAAAATATCAATTTGAAGAAGCAGATTAAGATAGCCCAGCTTTACTATGATAAACCCAATGCATTATTTTTTTCAGCATTCCTGAAATATTATTATCAAGAATGAATTTTTAAAATAAGTCATATGTTTTGTGTGATGTCTTGAAATCCATGGTTTTTTCAATATTAAATCCAAGATAGGATAATTCGCTGATATGATTAGAATCTGGATGACTATATGTATTTTTGCCTACAGAAATTATCGCTGTTGCATCACTTTTAGCAAGAACATGATTGCTTATTTGTGTTAAGTCATCTACCTTACATCCATGATGTGGTACAGCCAGTATATCAAGATTCTGTTTTGATAGTTTTGAATCAAAATGGTTATATAAACAATCACCAGTTAGCAAAGCAGTTTTAGGAGATTCAATTAAAACTTTTAATCCCAGGCTATTGTTTTTTTCACCTTTGCTTTTTCCCTTACCATCTCCTTTGTAAAGAATGAATTGTTTTTTAGAGTCAAGATTTAATGGAGTTAATGTGTGCTTTTTTACGACATATACATTGCATGAGCTTATTATATACATGAGAAATCTCTTTGCTGATGCAGAGAGTTGTGCAACTTCATTAGGGTCACGAATTATCCAGGATATATCTTTATTAAATTGATCATCATTAAGATAAATGCAACCTAAAATGTGATCTAAATCAAAGTGAGAAATAATATAGTACTTTGTCTTGATTTTTTCAATTTCAACGATAACATCTGTAAAATTTCTCGATGTGTGAGATTCGTGATATGTAAATCCAACATCAAAAACAAATAGTGGTTTATCATCATTACAAACAGTTGAGAAATTACCTTGACCAACATTATATATATTAAGTTTAAGGTTATTGCAGTTTAAATTTGGTCTAAATATACAAGACTGTAATTCAGGTAAAACAAAGCTTTGGGGTAAACTTTTATCTATTGATTTCTGATTTTGAGATAGCTTAAACCTTATTCTTTTAGAATAAAGTAAAATATTTTACTCCATATGCCCCAGTTTTCTACAAAAATAACATCAAAAGCACAAGAATATAAAACATCATTTAGTTTATCGATAAAATCCATGACTTCTTTCTCAAATATTTCAGATTTCTTGTAAGAGTGATCGGAATTATCATTTCTTTTTATAGTTAGAATCAACGGATTACATTTCTTATAACATAACGACGCACAGTTATTCGAATCAAGTATTTTTTTTATTGGAAAATTTTTTAGAAATTCACGAATAGTCATTTTAGCTTCAAATCCAAAGAAAATAGGCTTACATAACTTGTCAGATAGTGCATAAACCTCCGAAAGTTTCTTATCATATTTAATCAGATTTTGATTAAACAAATCTCCTTTTATTATAATATGCTTGTCCAAATAGAGCACATCATATATTTTCCCATATAATGGCATAGATTGGTTTGGAGTTTCGGTTTTGGTGGTGGGGGAAAGCATTTCATGAACTTCTTCAGATATTCTATTTCGTAAAAGATTTATTGATTCCATTTTTTCTCCTTAAAACCATTTTAATCTATATATAATTTAATAAACTTGTAGATATATAAAAACAATTTTCTTGTCCAAACCATTCCTCGGCAGTATGTATCATCCTTTCAGAAGGTTTTGAACAATATACAACTAAGTTTTCCATTGTTCTTGTACAGCATACGTAGAATAACTTTTGAGTCCTCATTAAAACGTTTTGGTTGCATTTGGGATTGGATTGATCAAAAAGATACTCAAAATTGTAATCGGACCATTTTCCATTATCTAAAATGATAAGAACATTTTTATATTGATCCCCCTTGACTTTATGTTGAGTAGAAAAAGGGGTATGATTCTCTAAATATGCATAAAGATTTACAAATTCATTGTAGGTTACTTTGGAAACTCTCTTATAGAGGTAACTATTTGATTTTATAAATTCATTAATTATATCGTCTTTGACACATAAGCCGCTGTCGTTTGCATATTCAATAACTTCTTGAATAGTGTTGTTTTTCATATTAATAAGCTGTTCGACTTTTTCTTTTATTGCCTTTTTGTCAGCAACACTTTTAACTTTGAAAGAAGTTTTTCTTATAAAATCATTATATTGTTTGTTTTCATACAAAAAAATTATATTTTGTATTTTAAAAAGGTGTCTGATCAGTTTGTCTCTTTTAGACAATGTGGAACTTCTCTCATCTGTCTCTTTCTTATCTGCTATCAGACAATCTTTATCAAAGTGCATTTTTTTGATTTCAGAAAATGTAACATTTTTAACCATATTAAAGAGTTCACAGTTCGCTGTATCAGATAAGAATACTGTGATAACTCTTTGATTTCGTTTTTCAATATCCTTGGTTTTGCCGGAATACTTCCAATCCGTGCTGTTGAGCAATTGTTCAAAAGTCAATGATTCATCTATAGGTATAGAGTTTTCTTTGATGTGTTTGATAAAATCAGTTTTTAACTTCATGATCGGATCTTTATCATATATTTCCATCAAGCTTGGAAAGCCTACTGCGTTGGCGATTAGGTTATTTGTTAATCTCAATTCTTTGGTTTCTTCCGAGTTGCTGAAATTCCAACCGTCAAAAAATCTTGTGGACTTTAAATTATCTATCGAATCAATTTCTCCATAAATAAACTTTATACTGCCTTGTTTTACTTTACCATTCAGCATATTGGGCGCATTTATATCTGTAGACGGTACTTGTTTAAGCCCGTCAGTTCTAAGTTTGTTACTTAGCTCAATAACTAATTGGGGATTTCGTCTGTTCTGTTCTTTCTTTACTTCTTTTACTTTTCCTTCATTGACATACTTCGTTACACTTTGTTCTCCGCCGTTTTTATATATAGCCTGCATAGAATCACCGAAAAAACCAATAATGCTTTTGCGCTTTCCTTTATTCAATGAATCAAGCAGTATTTCTATTACGGCGGAGAATGTATCTTGGTACTCATCAACTAAAATATAATCATATTTCCAATTTACTATATTACAAAGCTTTTCGTATTTTTTGAACATTTTATTTGCCAATACAATTACTTCATCGTGAGAAATATACCCTTTATCTATACTTAGATACTCCTTGTACATTATTCCGTCGGGGAAAATATTTGAATAGGGTTTTTCAACATATATGTTCTTGAAATCTGACTCTGCTTTATTGATTTCTTCCAGTAATGTTTCTTTCATTTCTTTTTGAAACGAAGATATACTATTCCATAAAAAATCATGAATGGTGGACACTCTCATATTTTTATAAGAAAATCGTTTTTCTATTTCATGGACGGCTGTGTTAGTATAAGTTATACATGCTATTTTTGCTTTAGGATATTCAGATAGAATTTTTTTTATAACTTCAACCAATGAATAAGTCTTGCCGCTGCCCGCTCCGCCACTCAAAAGAAAATTATGTCCATTTTTTATGAGTTCAAAGATCTGATCTTCTTCAGTTAATCTTTCTGAAGCCACAGTAATCCCTCCTTAATGTATAATGGTATTTGCCAATTAGCAAAATCTTTACCATCAATACTTTTGCTGTTTAGAAGAATGTCCATTGCAAGTGATGGCTTTTTATTCACACAGTTAGTTGCTAAATCATAGCTGTCCTTGTTAGAATCAAAGAAATACTTAACATTTTTTAATCCTTGGAATGATAATTTGCAGTTTTTGATTTTCTCTTCATTTGTAGCTCCAGGTAAATCAGTAAATAAATCTTTATTAATATGGAAAAAAGAATCTTCGAAACTGCGGGCGTTATAAGTTACGCCAGCGCTATTTGTTTCAGAGATTTGATAGACTATTAATACATTTCCATCGGGGTTTGAAACCCAGTGATTGTTTTGGGTTTTAGTAATAGTGGGAGCAATTTCGGAGTGTTTGATTGTTTTATCTGATAAGGTTAAACCAGTTAATATGTCGATTTCTGTGTTACTGTGTTCCTTGAGCCTATCATTTAAATAGAATTTAAGTGCTGAATTTGTTGTGGATTGGCTATTTTCAACACTACCTGCATTCTTTTGTACTATGTTATAGCTATCAATATCTGTTATAATCAATGTCTTAGTATTAAGAAAACTAATGAATTCAGAATAAATTTCCGAATAATTACCTACTTCAATTATAGAAATATTTTGAGATAATAAAGGAGTATCAAATTCATTTTCCTGATCCAATTTTTTCATCATTGCCGGAAGCAGTATGCGTTCTGTATCACCCTCAATTAAAATTATTTTGTCGGCAAAGAATATTTCTGAACGATTTAAAGTTAAATACTGTTTTAAGAATTTAAAATGATTGTTTGCTGTGCCGGCTTCGTTTTGATATTTGATTTCAAGATCTTTCAAATTTTTTGAAACTATATTATAACCTTTAGCGTCTTTTTCCTTGACAAAGTATTTCAGGTCATCAAAATCACATTCAGATACTATATGCGATGAATGTGTAGTCATAAAAGTTTGCAATTGAATTTTTGACTTTCCTGCAGCTCTGCCCTTTTCCAACTGCTTTTTGATATTCTTTATAAAAATATATTGCATTTGAGGGTGAGTGTGTGCTTCCGGTTCCTCAATAAAAATAAGATTTATATCTGACGGTAATTCATCTTTTTTATTTTCTTTCTTAATTTTGCTCAATACAGTTTCAATTTTAATGATAATACTTATAAGATTTAGATAACCTAATCCATTATAATGTTCAGGCAGATAATTTGATTCGTTATCATCATAAACTACTGTTGTGTTATCCTTCAACAGCTTTGCAGAGTGCATTTGTGAGATGATCTTTATTTTGGAATCATCTTTTTTCATTCCGCCAAATATAGATATTTTGTTCAAAAGATCTTTAAACACTTCTGCATATATTTCACTAAAATCAGCATCTGTTTCATCAATTTGATTTTCAAATTTAGATACAGCACCATCTTCTTCATCTTTGGATTTATTTTCGCTGTAATACTTATTTGAAAGGATTGAGAGATCATTGTCAGAGGCATTGGAAACATCACGTTTGGCATCAATATAATTGAAAGAGATTATTTTCGAAATATCGAAATTCTTTTTATCTAAAACTTTAAATGTATTTTCGTCGAGCTCCTGTTTTACATAATCAAATAGTACGCTGTATTTTCTAAATACAAAATAATCTTTATGATGTTTTTGCATAAATCTCGAAAACTTGTTGATTTCTGGATTTTTCAAGTTGTTGCGTTTGGTGGAACTGTTTGAATTATTAGAACTTGTGGAGATTGAAGTATGTTTGTTTAAATAATTTTTATAAACATTTTTCAGTTTTTCGATTGCTTCTTCGGTTGTACTATATTCAAATCTAAGTACAACAGTTTTATTGTTCGGATCTAAATCCAATAACAGCTGACTAAGATTGGAAATATCATCATTATCAGTATAAGAAATATAAATATCAACGCGAATTCCGTACAACTTGTTTCTTTCAAAGTCCATTTCTTTATTTACTATTTCATATAACTTTCTTTGAAGACAAAGGCTCAAATCATAGTATTCAAAAGTTCCTATTTCTGAGTTATCCCCTATACATTTTTTCAAAACTGACATTAAGGATGTTTTGCCGCAATTGTTTTTTCCGACAATTATTGAAAGATCATTTTCACAGGTTATTAAGGTGTTCCTTAATAGACGATAGTTTTTGACTGCAATTTTTTCGATTTTCATTATTATCTCTCCAATTTATTCTTTACTTTACGTTATTTTTATATTTTCAAGCGTTAAGAATTGCAAATCCAAATACCTATCGGACAATGTGTTTATCAAAGTGCAATTGTATCTGCATACTGTTTATTTCCATGATAATAGTATTCTAAAAGTATCGTATGTTTTCTATAATTTATTTCATAATAAACTCCTAATTTATATCTACAAACGTGTTCAGGTAATGAAGTTCCGTCAAACGACCAAATGTCATCAAAACTATTTTTTGTCAATGCTTTAAGTCTTTTTTTATCAGCGTCTTTTTCCTTTTTGGAGCGATTTGATTTTTCCATTTCAATAGCAATTAAGTTATCCTGTTCAATAATGTGTCCCCTGCTGTGTACTATTAGATCACAGTTTATTGTAATAGTTTGCAATCCATCTTTTTCATCTTCTATACAACATGTTTTTATTCTGCCATTTATATTTCTGTTGTATTCTACATCAGTATGATAGCCGCAGAATCTTGTTTTGGCTATATAATAATCTAAATGTTGTTTCAGTGCGCCGCATAACGTTCTTTCAGATACATGACATAGAAATAACTCTAAATCCTCATTTAGCAGCTTACTATTCGCCTTTAGAAAAATATGTTTTAAATCTTTTGCAATTCTATCCATTGATTTATTCCTTAAGCTATTAAAATGGTTGTTTTTTGTAGGTTTTTAAGCGAGTGTTTTTCAGCACGTCACAATTATAAAAAAATACATAGATTTAAAATATTATACGTTTTTATGTGGTATAATTGTATATAAATCCGACAAGAGGTATAAAAAATGGAATAGACTAAGTTTTGAAAATAAACAAAAGCAGCTGCCTTAAAGAAAGCTGTTCAGTTTGTCTAAAGAGCTATAATATGTTTCATTCCATATAAGTACCTTTTTGTCGAATCACGGTTGACTATTTTGGCTTAATTAGATAATATATATTAAATACATTCAGAAATAATATTTAATCTTAGCATCTGATAGCAGCTTAAATAAATCGTAACTATTTAGACCCCCCTAATCAAAAATAGAGATAGAATTACCTAAAACAGCCAACCTGATAGCTTCAAAACAGGAAAAACCGTGCTTGATTGCCGTGCTGACATAAGACATGATCTTAAGGTACTCCTGAGCGCCTTCAATGGATTTAAAACAGCCGGATACTTTGATCTTCACTTTAATATTACGAATATCCCTCTCGGCTTGATTGTTGTCAAAAGGAACATCGAAGTCATATGCAAATAGGCAAACCTCTCCCTTGTGGCAGAACAGGCGATCTATAAGGCATAAAACCTTTCCCAGCTTTGTCCTTCCTTTCTTTCCGGGCTTGCGTTCGGGAATGGGGTTCTCCTCATAAGCCAACTGAATGATTTTATCATAAAGGTCGGAATATCGCTTCAAGGTGTTGCGATGAAGAGCGGCTTTACCCTTTGCAATAGCCTTTTCTTTAGCGTGCTTCAGATTCAGAAGCATAGATTTGAACTTTGCAGCCCATGTCTGATTTGGGTGGTTTTCTTCTATCCCGTTAAGTTCTCTGAGTAAATGGGCACAGCAAAGCTGGTGTCTGACATTCGTAAAGCACCAATAAGGTGACCAGCATCGTGAACAAGCGTACCTCTGCTATGTTGGAGCATACCCATTTCTTCCATAGCAATACGACCTCTTTTATCATGCAAAAACAGAAATGTATACAGTTCGTTTGAAAGACAATGCACCCAACGTGTGTTCCCATCAGCACGGCAGCCTGTTTCATCTGCGTGTTTGTGGTGTGAGGATTTCAGTTTCACTGCCGAAATTGCATTAGCTTCTTTGACTTTTACCGCACAATGGGAAACCATGTTTTTTATCGTTCCAACCGAGATTGGAATATTAAACACACCACTCAAAATATCATGAGTACGGTTAAAGCTGACTGCTCCCACAGTATTCAATGCAATAGCAAGACTTTCGAGATTTTGCCCATACTGTACGGTTGCTTTAATGTGCGCAGGGAAAGAACCCGTCTTTGCGTCACCACAAATCGGGCATACAGGGATTGTAATCAACTCATGTTCAGTTACATCGACCTGAACAATAATATCTATCTCATGACGAGCTTCTTTTACAGCAGAGTTCTTCATGCACTGCTCTCGCTTAGGGCAATTCTGACAGTCCGTGTGAAGGTGATGAATAACATGATCCGGCTCTGAGAGGACTGCGAGATGTGTACCGTGATGACCTTTCTGACCGCCCTGTTTCTTTCCGCTTTTCTCTCGCAGACTTCTATTCTTGTTGACCGGTTTTTTCTTAAGTCCATCTGATGATGGAGGTTTTGAGCTGTTGCCGGAATTCTTGTTAAGTTGCTCTCTAAGGTTGCAGATAATTTAATTCTGCATCTCAATAATGCACTTTAATTCAGCCACTTCTTTCTGTAAATCTTCAATTATCTGATCTTTGTTATCCTGCATATGCTCACCTCCATGTTAATGTATATCAATATTATACCATATTATGGAGAATAGCGCAAATTCACAGTATATTCGGGTTCGGCATTATGACGAATTGAAGAAGAGCAGACTTTTGAAGTGTGTTTTTTAAGGGTTTACAGCCATCGGCAGGCTGCTGTTATGATTTCAATTCATCTGAGCAATTTCTATTTATACGTGAGATTTTTTCTTTTGTGCATGTATATGAATTTTTGACTATTCGCCAGTTGGGTTCTGAATAGTTACAATAAATCAACAAATACGAAGGAACGAGCTGATAAGTTATCCCAAAAACTTATCAGCTTTTCTAAAAGAAACACAGTTTATCAATGCAATAATATACAGAGCATTTGTATAGGGTATTGTCAAACTACATTTTATATGTTACAATAATTATACAAAGAGGTGTTAGTATGATATACAAAATCGCCGTTTGTGATGATGAACAGATTTTCGTTGAAGATATAGTCAGCAAGCTTCAAAACAGAGAAAAACAATATCAGATAACCTGCTTTTGCTCCGGAGATGAGCTACTTGGCTCGTCCATGGATTTTGACATTATATTTTTGGATATTGAAATGCCCGGAATAAATGGCGTAGAAACTGCATTTAAGCTTCGTGAGATGAATTATGACGGAATAATAATTTTCCTTACAAGCCATACGGAATTTATGCCCGAAGCCTTTAAAGTCAAAGCTTTCCGATTTCTTGACAAGCCTATCGACAGTGAAAAATTTGACGAGGCACTTTCAGAAGCCGAAAAGGAGATATTAAACACAGAGCATATCCTCATTGAAGATAAAAGCAAGTCCGTATATCTTAAACTGACCGATATTGTTTACATTGAATCTTACGGTGACGGTACGTTTATTTATGATAAGAATAAAAATATTTATAATACGAACAAGCCATTAAAATATTGGAAAGAAAAAATAGGAACAGATCATTTTTTTCAAATACACAAATCTATTATTGTTTCATTCTTATATATTTCCGGCTTTACAAAAAATGGGACAGTTTGTATGAATAATTGTTCAAAGGAACTGCCTGTTTCAAGAAGAAATTACTCTGAATTTAAATCCTTATTTATGGATTATATTAAAAAACACGCTCGGTTTATGTGAGGAAATGCACAATGCTAAGAAACATATTTTATTGTTTGCTTGAATTTTCGGTTGAATTTATCAAACTTTTTTCTGTTTTATATTTCATTATGCAGTTTAGGCTTAAAGAACGGAAAAAGGTGATAATATACTCTGTATGCGCTTTAGCCATTGTCATTGGTGCTGAATTATGCGGTTTGCGCAAATTCTTTTCAGTCAACGGATATATATGCTTGTTGTATATTATACTCATTTTAGATGGCAGAAAGAAAATCCTTTATACAATAACTACATATTTCGGCGTATGTCTTTTAGACCTTATGGCAGGCTCCGTATTTTTGTTGACAACAAATTATGATATGATTGATCTGTTTGATGATAGAAAGACCTCAATTTTAGTCAATTCTTTAAGTTTAACGGTTTTGGCGGCAATAACTGCTATATCTGTTTTTATACGAAAAAGAAACGAAAATAAAGGATACATTACGCGACAAAGGATCGGTATATTTTACTTACTGATCATTGTTTTGGGAGAAATGGCAATTTCGCTGTTTATTACAGCATTTCAGCTTGAAGGAAGCGGCAATAAGGCACTTACAGTTACTCTATGTATCGGCAGTATGATATTTCTTATAGTCTGCACAATTATGATAGTTAATTATACATCCAAAAATCACTATAAAGAAATCAATGAAATTAATGAAAAACTATTACAGGAACAGGCTGCTTATTATTCTGCACTCTTGAAAAAAGATAACGAAACTATTAAATTCCGTCACGACATCAAAAATCATATCAATTGTATGTATCTTCTGTTTAATAACGGGAAATATGATGAACTCAAAGATTATTTTGATAAAATCGGTGCAACGCTGTCCGAGCTTAAACCGTCTGTACAAACAGGCAACGATATGATAAGTGCAATATTGAATGACGCAGTAACTAAATACCCGAATGTAAAATGCGAGATCGAGGGAAAAGTTGCAAACGACATTCGGTTGAGCCATATTGATATGTGTACAATCTTTTCGAACCTATATGAAAATGCCTTTTATGCCGCTGACAATTCGGAAGAAAAGATCGTGAATATCTCTTTCCGATTTGCAGGCTCCAATCTTTTTTGTGAGATACGGAATACTGTGTCTCATAAAGTGGAGATAACGAATAACAAGCTTGTTTCCGAAAAAGTGGATAAGATAAATCACGGTCACGGAACAGAAAATGCTCGTTTATGCGCCGAAGCAAATAATGGTATGCTTTTATACAGCTGCACAGAGCAGTATTTCACTGCAGAATTGACTCTTCCAATGCTGTGATATGACAAAATCTGCCGTTTACCGTCAAATTGCTACCGTTCCCCGAAAACCTATTGTTTTTTTAAACAGTTCATGCTATAAATAAAGCATGAACTGTTTTTTGCGTTTATTGGAGGTGTTTATTAATGAAATGTGATATGTTTGCTTGGATTTGGAAATGGTTTATGTAATGGTTGCTATTTGTTTCTTGACTGTTTACCATAAGTATTTACAAAAGAATATGTAAATACTTCTGGAAAGCTTTTAATGGAAACAGTCACACAATGCATCCACAATATATGAGATGTTTGCACAAGAATGTAAACATCTCATATAAAATACAAAAACACAGGAGATCAGAATTACAATGAATATACAAACCAATCAGACTTGTCAGTCTTGTAATGAACATAACAAAAAGGAACACTCATAAAACAACGTATGCAAATATAATTGCCCTGCTGGCGGCGCTCGTTGATCCCGTTCTGGGTGTTTTGATTGGACTTAGAGCGCTTTAATTACGATTATCGCATAAGCAGAGATTCAGAGCGATCGGCTGGATTTTTGCTGATGTTGATGATATAAACATAATTTTAAATTAATAGGAGGTACATAACTATGAAAAATGTTATGACAAATGGCTTTTGCGAGCTGAACGAGATGGAAATGATGGAAGTTGAGGGTGGTATCACTAAGGTAGGTGCAGTAAGAGTAATTGCCGGAGTATTTGGTTTGGGAGCACTTACAGCTGCAGCTATAGTAACAGCTCCTATAGGCGGAGCAGTATATTTTGGAGGTGCTGTATTAAGTGCACTTAGTATTGGATTAGGAGCAACAGGAGAGCTTGAATAAATTTTATTTTGCTTTCTCTTTGCATATATGCAAAGAGAAAGCAAAAAGATATAAGGAGATAAGCTATGAAAAGGAAATTAGCTTTAACAACATTTATTATTGGAATAATATTGACTTCGTTAAGTATAGTAGTTGATTGTATTGACGGAGATTTTGAAGTCGTAATATTTACAGCTTTTATATTGTTTTGTATGGGTGGTCTTTTATATTTAGGTTATAAAATAGGATTTGATAACTTGAAATGTTTTTCTGTATTAAGTGCAATTTTAGGCTTTTTCTTTATTGCAACCGTAAAAACACCTCCAAATCAAGAGCTTTCTATAGGAGGATATATAGTTATATTATTAACAATAATATTTACAATATTAGGTGTTATAGAGGTTGGTAAATATAAAATGCAAAAAAACAATCATAATAGGGAGTAATAAAATGAAACTCTACTGCATAAAACAACACGATATAACCGCTTGCGGAACAAATTATTACCGTTCATCGCTCTAAAACGACCATTCAGCATAAATTAGATACAAAATATATAATCAGTGATATAATGATATCAAAGGAAAACGTTAGGGAAATGAATGGTAATTATAAATCATCTTGATTATCACATAAGTAATTATTCAGAGCGATTGGCTGGATTTTTTACAAATGTTGATGATATAAACTAAAAGAACTTTTAAAATTTAGGAGGTACATAGTTATGGAACTTACTATGACAAACAGTTTCGGCTTTTGCGAGCTGAATGAGATGGAAATGGTAGATACAAACGGAGGAATTGCACCCATAATTCCAATTGTATTAATTGTCGCTGCAGCTGCAACACTGACGGGCTGCACACCTCAGCCTTACGGCACAAACAGTAATGGAGTAGATTATAACAAGGGTACATATAATCAGCATAAAAAAATTGGTTGTGATAAAGAACCCTCAATTTGCGGACAGGGTAAAAATTGTCCTTTTGCATAATTAATATCTTAACTGTCCGGCATAGTGCTTTTAAATTAAAACAAGCACTATGCTATTCTATAAGGAGACGTTATATAAACGTAATTGAGCGATGAAATATAAAAAGAAGATCATAGCGGCAATATTTATCTTGACTGCGGCTATATTGTGCATCGAAATGAGGCTCGAATTGTCATATTTGTTTCAGAAAACATTTGTGAAAAGTCCCAAGGAGATAATATTGTCAGAGCAGGAAAAAGCAGAAGATATCCGATATTTTTTGGATACTGTACTTGAATATTCGCCGTGTATGGAGCATTATGCTGAGAATAACGGATTTGATCTGAGAGGCAGCTATGATTATTATATTGAATGTGCCAAAAAGGCTGACAGCAATGAAGATTTTTTTGCGGTGATCGAAATGATCTCCGAAGATATACCGAGCTGTCACACCTCCGTGGTAAGCTATGGATATGATTCGTTATTCTCGTCGGGACATTACAATGCAAAAAAGGTTTGTGCGGGCAAGGACGCTTATGCTGTTTCACTATATTGGGACAGCGTTTGCAGCAGCAATGCTGATATAGGGGCAGATGAATCTGTTTTCAGATATATTGATGGTTCGTATCTTGCGTATGATCCTGCTATCTTTGGCGGAAAAGGCGGATTGATCGAGCTTATTGAAATAGATGATACAGCGGTCGATGAGTACATAAAACAAGCGTCAGTAACAGGCGAGTATTGTTATGATAAATGCAATGATAAATTATACAGATTTTCTCTGCGGCTCAATAATTCAGCAGGTACGCTTGTCACGGCGAAGTTCCGCAGGGCTGACGGAGAGATATTTACTGCCGACATATATATCAGAAAAAAGGATTCCGTAGCAAGCAGGAATGTTTACCTTAAAGATAATCTTGACCTATTGGAGCGTGAGAAATGTGAGGCTGCGGAGATAAGCTTTGATGGCATAAAGGAATTGTACAGCGGCGAAGCGGGATATGTTTGTGAGGATACAAACAATTCGGTCTCATATATAAGAGTAACTGATTTTTCTAATCAGGACGGGAAAGCATTAAGAAATGGAATAGCCAAACTTGATCCCAGTGATCCTATAATACTTGACCTGCGTATGAATGCAGGCGGCAGAACTGAATATCTGTCGGAATATGTGCTGTCGGCGCTTATGAGCAAGGACTGTAGAGTAGTTATGGATTTCCGTTCATTTCCGTCGACCCGTAATTTGCTCAGAAATGGCTTGCGGAAAGAAAGAAACGATTTTGAGAACACTATAATAAAGGAAACCGATGAATATCTTTACGGAAGAAGATATTTTGATGTCAATTGCATGGCGAAAACCGAATGGAAAATATATGCAATAACAGATCCAACAGTATGTTCCGCAGCCGATACAGCCGCATACGCAATTCGGAAATATGAAAACGGCATATTGATCGGTTCGGAAACGGGAGGCGAGGGGGTCTGCGATGCAGCATATACATTTCAAATGCCGAACAGCGGTATTATATTTGAGGTCAACGGCTCACAGAGCTTATATTCAGAGGGAAACTGTACCGCTCCCGATATTTATATAAACCAATCGGCTGAAAGCTTTGTGAAATTCAGGCAATGCCTTGATCTTGATACGAATATATCAGACTATCCGTATAGGCTGTACTGGGATAATGTCCTCACAGAAACCCTTGAAATAATAAAAGAAAAGGAAAATTCCAAATGAAACTTTACTGCATAAAACAACACGACATAACCGACTGCGGAGCTGCCTGCCTTGCCACGGTAAGCAAGCAGTACGGTCTGAAAATGCCTATCTCGAAAATCAGAGAGGTTGCAGGCACAGACAAGCAGGGCACAAACGCCGCAGGAATGATAAAGGCTGCCGAAAAGCTTGGCTTCACCGCCAAAGCCGTAAAGGGCGACCAAAATGCTTTTTTCAGCGAGTTCCCCCTGCCTGCGATCGCTCATGTGATCGTGGACGGGGCATTGTTGCATTATGTGGTAATACATAAAATCACAAAAAAGCAGGTCGTTGTTGCAGACCCCGCAAAGGGAATTGTCAAGTACACTCCCGAGGAGTTTTTCAAGCAGTGGACAGGCATTCTCATTCTCCTTGTTCCTTCGGAGCAGTTTGAAAAGGGTGATGAAACGGAAAGTACGCTTTCACGCTTTTTCAAAATGCTTCTGCCGCAGAAAAAACTGCTGTTTGACATATTTTTTGCTTCTCTTGTGTACACAATTCTCGGTGTGGGGGCTTCTTTCTATTTCAAGGTTATGATGGACGATATTGTACCTAATGGACTTGAAAAAACCTTGCACGTTGTTTCGGTCGGTGTGATATTGCTTTACCTTTTCCAAACGCTTTTGGGTGCTTTTCGCTCTCATATGATGCTGTATCTCAGTCAGCGGCTTGACATTTCTCTTATTCTTGGATATTACCATCATGTGTTAAAACTGCCAATGAACTTTTTCGGCAGCAGAAAGGTTGGTGAGATCGTTTCACGCTTTACCGACGCTTCAAGGGTTCGTGATGCAATCTCGGGTGCGACTCTTACGATTATGATCGATACGCTTATGGCGATAATCGGCGGCATTATTCTGTATATGCAGAATTCGTCTATGTTCGGAATTGCATTTATCATCATTCTGCTTTATGCGGTGATAGTTTTTGCGTTCAACAAGCCGCTGAAAAACATCAACCGCAAGGTTATGGAGGATAACTCACAGCTTACCTCTTATCTTGTGGAATCCCTCAACGGCATTGAAACCGTCAAGTCCTACAACGCCGAAAGAAGTGCAGGCTTTGAAACGGAAAAGAAGTTCGTGAAATTTATGCGCAGTATCTTCAAAAACGGCTGGCTCAATAACCTTTCGGGTTCGCTGAGCGGATTTCTTTCAATGGCAGGCGGTGCGACAATTCTCTGGCTTGGTGCATACAAGGTCATAAAAGGTGAGATAACGCTTGGTGAGCTTATCACGTTCAACGCTTTGCTCGGATATTTTCTTACTCCTGTAAAAAATCTTATCAATCTCCAGCCTATGATGCAGACCGCCATTGTTGCGGCTGAACGTCTTGGTGAAGTGCTTGATGCGCCGATAGAAAACACGGCGGTTCAGAAGATAGTTCCCAAAACGCTGAAAGGTGACATTCAGCTTCAGAATATTGATTTTCGTTACGGCACAAGAAGACTTGTTCTGAACAATATTGACCTTAATATTAAGCAAGGCGAGAAAATTGCGCTTGTCGGCGAAAGCGGCTCTGGCAAAACTACTCTTGTAAAGCTGCTGATGAATTTCTATCAGGCAGAAAATGGTGAAATTATCCTTAATAACTATAACCTCAAGGATATTGACCTTGAAACACTCAGAGATAAAACCGCATATATTTCGCAGGAAACCTTTTTGTTTTCGGGAACTATCCTTGAAAATCTCACCCTTGGAATGGATAATCCCGATATGGAGAAGGTTATCCGTGTTACAAAAATGACAAGGTGCTTTGACTTTATCAATGAGCTGCCAATGAGATTTGAAACAATGCTCGGAGAGAACGGTACAAATCTTTCGGGCGGTCAGCGGCAAAGGCTTGCCATTGCGAGAGCATTGCTAAAAAAACCTGATATTCTCATTATGGACGAAGCAACCAGCAACCTAGACAGCATTACCGAGCGTGCAATTGAAAATACGATAAACGAAACGACTGATGGAATTACAACCATAATTATTGCCCACCGTTTAAGCACGATAATGAAATGTGATAAAATCTATGTTATGGATAAAGGACAGATCATCGAAAGCGGAAATCATTTTGAGCTTATGGATAAGCGTGGTTTTTACTATGAGCTTTGGAAAGAGCAGCTTCCGCAGAATAATGAACCGAATATTTCTTCAAACTCAGTTCTTCTGACGGTTGTTTAAAGTCAAATCTCTGCATAAACCATTTGCAAGGTGTACATTGCTATTGATTTTTATGCGGGTTTGAAATATACTTATTTTAAGACAAAGGAGTAAAAATAATGAAAAAAGCATTATCTATGGGAGCTTTTACGGAGCTGGATAAGCAAGAAATAATAAATATGCAGGGGGGGTACTATATTCCTGTTACACGGTTTTGCGGAATAAAAATCAATTATAGCAATCCTGTTGATGAAATCACAGCAGTAGGATGGATTGCCGGAGGTGCAGTCGGCGGTGGAATTGCCGGTTCAATCAGCGGACCTGTCGGAGCGGCTTTAGGTGCATATGGCGGGGCGGTTACAGGAACCATTGGTACAGCGGTAGGCGATGTTGCAAGCGGTAAAGCTACAGTATCTTTTTCAATACTTGGTTTTTAATTATGAAGACTAAAATTATAACTATTCTTATTGCAACTGTAGTTTCAACTGTTATTATTGGACTTACTTCCGGTCATTGGATAAAAGGATTCATTTATTCATTGCTTCTTACTTCAGTTATAACATGTATAAACACTTTCGCAAATAAAAAGAAGTAGTCGTTGGTTAAATACAGCAGCAAGGTGCACATTGCTGCTGATTTTATGCGGGTTTTGAATATATAATTTTATATGAAAGGACTTGAAAACTATGGAAAAAACATTGTCTATGGGAGCTTTTACAGAACTCGATGAGCGTGAGGTTATGGAGACGGAGGGAGGTGTTATAATTTCAACTGCATGTGTTATTACTTGTCTTGCGATCACAGGTGTAGCCAGTTTAATAGCTGTTGGAACAGCGGCAATTGCAGGTGCAATGGCTGGAGCAGCAGAACGAAAAGCAAATGATGCTGTTAATCAGTATATTATGCAATATGGTCATGAGCCGCGTGTAGGATAAATATGATCCGTGCAGCACTACGTAATGATATATATTAAATATGTAGTGCTGCATTATTTTATATTGGAGTTGATGTCATTATGAACAAAAAGTCTTTACGTCATTATATTATCATTGCGTTGCTTCTAATTATTACAATAGCCAATTTTTGTGTGTTTTTTTTTATTATTAATTCTGATAAACAGACATATGAGCACATTAATTCAATTAATCTTACAGAACAAGAAAAAATTGAAGATTTTGAATATTTGTATAATGTGATAATTGAGGAATATAGAAACCTTGATGAGTATTCAGATAAAATAAAACAGACCAAAACAGATTATGAATTTTATTGTTTAATACATGCAATTATCAATGATATCCCAAGTTTTCATGCAAGGGTTAATTTTCCGGTAACAGATGAATATATCAATGGGGGATTTTATAATAGCATCGATATCATAAAAATAAAAAATATAGATGGGTATACAGATTACTGGTTAAATATTATGAAAAATGAATGTTCAAATTTAAATATAAATGATACAATATGGTTTAAATATATTGACGGGAGATATGTGCTTAGTTATTCTGAAAATTCAGTGTTAATTGATAAAGTCTTTATTGAAACAATTAACGGTATGTCAATTGATGAGTATATCTTAAACAACACTTCATGTTGGAAAATAACATATGACTCGATAAAACATAAAAGTTATCGTCCTTATCTGGTATTCAGCACATCACCTATCGGTGAAGCAGTAGATTTAGGTGTTACAGACATAGAAGGTAAATTATCAAATTATAAATTCTATACTTCTGAAACGCTTGAAACATCTGCATGGTATTATAGTTATTTTGACAATCAAAATATTACAGAACCGCATATAACTACTTTTGTTTCAGATAATATCGGATATATTAACATTAATAGTTTTGGGGTAAATACAATAGAAGTTGCTCAAGGTATGCAGTTGATTTCAAACTGTGCTAATGTAATTATTGATATCAGAGATAATCCCGGAGGTACAATAGAATTTGCAAATAATTTTGTCTATAAATATATATCAAACACTGATATTGAACAAAAAACAGAATGTAGAATGTTTAACACAAAAACAAATAAGAAACTTTTTAATGTGTTTCATGAAGATAAAGCTGGATATGGGTATTCATATACCTTTAGTGAAGATAATAAAGATTTGATAATAATTGATACCACTAAGTATAATGGTGGAAATATTATTAATCCTCCTAAATTATATTTACTTGTCTCTTCAAAAACAGGTTCTGCTGCCGATAATTTTACAAATGTTATAAAAAGTAATAATATAGGAGTTGTTGTAGGTACAAATACAGGTGGAGAAGGATTAACAGGAACATACACTATGGGATGCTTGCCTAATAGTAGAATTTTGTTTACATATACACCTTGTCAAGCAAATAATAATGATGGAACTGATAATTCAGTTTATGGTACTTCACCAGATATTTATTCTGAATTATCTATTGAAAATTATTTTATACAGCAGTAACTTATTGAAAACGGTAAAGACCCATACACTTACGAAAACCGCCTCAAATGGGACAATGTTCTCATAAAAACACTTGAACTTATAAAGGAAGATGAAAATAACAACGGGAATAATACTGTCAATTAACATAATGTCAAATTTCTGCATTGATCGTAAGCAAGGTGCACATTGCTGTTGATCTGTGAGAATTTGAATATATAATCGTATATGAAAGAACTTGAAAACTATGGAAAAAACATTGTCTATGGGAGCTTACGGAGCTTGACGAACGTGAGGTTATGGAGACGGAGGGAGGAGGTGCACTTATAGTTGGTATTGTAATTTTTGTGGTTGGTGGTGCCATAGCTATTTATGAGCCATCAGCGCGGCAGGTAGATAGCGGAAATGACAGAATGGCACAAATTACAGCCAACAGAAGCGGTGAACCATGCACAGTCAAGCATATTTCTATATTGAATAATATAAGTGGAAATAAATCCTATACTGCCTATCCTCAAAACTAATTAGTCAAAGGGAATAAGGTGCACATTATTCTCTAATTTAATATATGGAGGGGTATTATGGTCGATATAAAAAAAATAATTGAGGCAGACAAAGAGTGAAGTAAAAAACATCAAAAATTATTTAAAGCCACTTTAATTTTTGCAATAATATGTGTAATTCTGAATTTATGTATCCGCTTTATAGGTTCATATAACGAATTGAGATGTAAATTCAATGAAAGCAGTTTATCCGCAAAAATAAGTGAAATAAATCTTTCTGCTGAAGAAAAGCTTGCAGAATTTGATTTCATTTATGAAACGCTTACCGAAAATATGCCGTCAATAACCCTATTCAAAGAGAGGTATGGCATAGATTTTAAAGAAAATTATGAAAAGTACAGCAGTTATGTTTCTAATACAAAGGACGATTTTGATTATTACTGCACTCTTACAGGTATTTTTTCTGATATCCCCAGTGCGCATACGAAAATGCTGTTTCCCGATTATGAAGCGTACAAAAATAATTATGGATATAATTACGACAAGTTTCTTGCGACCCGGAATTTGAAAAATCATACTGATTATTGGTATGAGCTTATTGAAGAAAAATGCAGAGAATGCTATTACGAGGATTATTATATTTTTAATTACTACAACGGTGACGGAAAATATTTCTTCAATCCCGATATGGGAATTGCACTTGAAACAGATGAATATTTTAACTCCTGTTTAACTGCAATTGATGGTATTCCTGTTGATGAATATATAAAAGACAACATAATGTACGCAGAAATATGTTATGATAATTTAAATAATAAGGTATTCCGTCCGGAAATAATGTTCAACAGCGTTTCTGATTACGGCAGAAAGATAACGGCTTCAATTTGTCTTGCTGATGGAAGAAAAGTTGAAAAAGAACTTTATATGAGCTGCGCAGATGACCTGATAATATATCACGGTTGTATGTTTGACGGGCGCTATACAGATGATGTATCAGAACAGACAGAATCGCAGGAAGATGGTGTTCCGTATTATTTTTATGAAGATACCGGAAACGATCTGACGTATGCTTGGGTTTCGTCTGTAGGATATGGTTTTGGTGAAACGATAAAAAATTCATTATCTGAAATAAAAACGGATAATATTATTCTTGACCTGCGTGACAACGGCGGAGGTATTGCTTACGAATTCTATGAATATTTATATACACCGCTTTTTAAAAACAGCTATACGTTTACGAACAACTATTATATATCCGAAACACCTATGAATAAGGAGAACATATACAGATATAATCTGATCTATGATATATATCGTGCAATAAACTTTCCTTTGAATTATTATGAAGAAAATGAATTTGATGTTTTTGACAGCAGATATAAGGTAGTTGAGGAAACAAATAATTTCAATTGCAATGGTGGTCAGAATAATGCAAAAGTATATGTTCTCATCGGAAGAAATACAGCTTCTGCGGCGGATGGTTTTTCTACGGTAATTAAGCAAGGAACTAATGCTGCTCTTGTCGGTGAAAACACCGCAGGAGAAGGAATGGGCGGCTCTTATGTATCAGTTGCACTTCCCAAAAGTGAGCTTGCGTTTACATATTATCCTGCACTTTCCTTTAATGAGGACGGAACTAATAACTCTGTTTATGGAACAACACCTCATTATTATGCACCGCAATTTACACTTGATAACCTTATAACAAGAAACAATATGATCAATGAACACGGAAACGGTTATGCATACGCTTACGAAAACAGAATTAAATGGGACAGTCCATTGAAATATACGGTCGATATGATAAAGGAAGATGAAAATGACAAAGGGAATAATACTGTCAATTAACATAATGTCAAATCTCTGCATTAATCACAAGCAAGGTGCACATTGCTTGTGATTTTATGCGGGTTTGAATATATAATTTTATATGAAAGGACTTGAAAACTATGGAAAAAACATTGTCTATGGGAGCTTTTACGGAGCTTGACGAACGTGAGGTTATGGAGACGGAGGGAGGATTTCTATTTGGATTTTTAGGTGTTTGCATAAGTGAAGGTATTAATGCTTCAAAAGCCAAGGCGGCAGCAGAAAGACAATATAACCTCTGCAGAAATAACCTTATAAATCAAATTAATGAAAATCCCAAAATAATATCTTCTGTTCCGCAGGCTTCAATTGAATACTTCAATATTCATGGGACTAACGGGGGACATAAAGGAATATCAGGCGGTATTTATTAAAGATACAGTCTATCTCGTGCTGCATTATAATGCAGCACGAGATAGATAATAATTACAAGAGATGGTGATCAAATATGAAAAAGGCTATGATAAAAGCAACTGCTGTTATTGTATTTCCAATAATTGCGGCACTTGTTGCTTTGAGCATAATATTATTTTCAAGGACTGATAAATGTAGAATCACACTTGATACAGAAAGTGGATTAAGTTCGGAACATCGTATCAAAGATTTTAAAAATATGGTTGAATATATTGAAGATAATGTGCCGTTTATTTATGATTATGAAGAGCTGTATGGGATAAGCTTTGAAGATACTCAGGAATATTATTATAAGCTTATATCATCAGCAGAAGATGACTTTGAATATTATGCTCTTATGCAGGGATTTATAAATAATATCCCGAGCGGACATTTGACGCTTGGATATCCAAATGTCAATTTTGTCAATGATCTATATACATACCGCACGAATGATTATTCGGAGTTCTCAACTGCCTGTGAATATTGGGAAAATCTGCTTAGAACTGAATGTCAAAAGTATTATGATGAAGATCATTTTATACTGCCGTTTTATTATACGGACGGAAAGTATATTCGCAGCGATGATGTTTCGGCAGACGAAAAATACAGTGGAGCAGAGTTGGTGGCGGTCGATAATGTGCCGATAGATGAATTTATTCAACTCTGCCCTCTGGAGTATAAATTGAAATATGATCATCAGAAGCAGAAACCCTTTCGTGAAGCAATATGTTTCAATGATCTTTGCGGAAACGAATGTATGGTTCGATATAAAGACAAAAAAGGGAATATCGTGTCCGAAAAGATGTATTACGGAACATCCGGAAACATTGTACTTAACTATAGCGATTATTTTCAAAGTATTGATGAACCTCAAACAGTTATATCCGAACAGTCTGAACCGTATGGCAGGATCTATACTTATTATGATAAAGCCAATAATGCTGTGTATATAAAGCTTAATGATTTCACATACGGAGGGGCGGAAGCCTTAAAGAAGCTTGATAAAGACGATATTCCCGATAACGTAATTATTGATCTTCGTGACAATACAGGCGGAATGATGAGTGTTTGTGATGCCTTGATAGAAAAACTTTCTTGCAAAAGTTTTGGCTTTGAAACTGAAATATATGGTACAACAAACGCTTTCTTTTATGATGACAATTATATTGAACGGAAAGCTGCCGATCTGCCGTTTAAAACCCACTTTAAAAAGCTTTATATATATACTCGTAAGGAGAATTTTGAGGGAAAAAGTGAACAAAAACGCAATGTTTATGTTTTGGTTTCCCATATTACCTTATCAGCCGCAGACAGATTTGCTTCAATAATCAAAGATAATGGATTGGGAAAAGTTATCGGGGCATTTAATACCGGCGGTGAAGCATACGGTTCTCCCGATTTAAAGGTTCTTGAAAAAAGTGGGCTATATTTCTATTATACACCAAACAAATCGCTTAACAGCGATGGAACAGACAATTCAGTTTACGGAACATCACCAGATATTTATGTTGATATAAATAAGAGTGCACTGAATAAACGCAATAATCTTATTGTGCAGGGGATTGACTGCGGCACCTACGAAAACCGCCTCAAATGGGACAATGTGCTCATAAAAACACTTGAACTTATAAAGGAAGATGAAAATGACAAAGGAAATAATACTGCCGATGAATGAGATAACGGACAGCGTAGAAATGCTTCACGAAAAGCCGAATAAGGGAATGCCCATATTTACTTGGATACTTGTTTTGCTGCTTGCGGTTGCTCTGGCGTGGTGCTGTATCGGTGAGATCGACTATTTTATTAAGGCAAGCGGAGTTGTCCGTCCGGGCGAAAGTGTCAGCACTATCAGCAGCCTTATGACCGGACGTGTTGAAACGCTGAATATTTCCGAGGGCGACTATGTTAAAAAGGGCGATCTGCTTTTTAAGATAGATACAACAGATCAGGAGCAGACTCTGTCAGCATATTCCAAGGAAAAACAGCGCATTGAAACGGAAAACCTTAATCTTAAAAAGCTTGAAGAAAGCATTTTGAGCGAAGAAAATCTATTTGACATAAGCAATCCTGATGAATCGTCATATTATCTGAAATATGAGAAATACATTTCAGATTTGCAGAGCCTTTCCGAGCAATATAAAAATACCTCTGCCGATACAGACAATGCAGCCGACAGCGCTGTCATCTCCGCTGAAAGCATAAAAAGTCAGCTTGCAATATATCGTGAAGAGCTGTCGGGACTTGAAACGCTGAAAAGCTCTGTTGAAGCAAATTCGGATATGTTTGAAGAAAAATCAAGCGTATATGCTATGCAGTATGCCGATTATACAGCCGCTATAAATGCATATGATGTCAATATAAATCAGAAAAAATCAGATAAAGAAAATGCAGAACCGCTGTTCAAGGCAGGCGGAATTTCCCAGTCCGAGTATGACAGCATATGCCGCAGCCTTGAAAATGCAAAGCTTGAAAAGGACAAGTACATAAGTGAGTTTAAGCTTAATATTGAGCAGAAAGTCACAGCGACGGAAAAGAATATTTCCGATCTGGAATACAGCTTAAAAAGTCAGAATCAAAGCTTATCATCATATTCGGAGATAAGCCACGATGAACAGCTTGCTGCGGAAAATATGAAGCTTGAAATGTTGTCGGGAATTGCGGACAGCATAAAATCCAATGAGACAAGTATTATTTCTATCGAAAAGCAGATCGCTGATATAGAGCTTAATATCAAAAACGCCGAGGTAATTGCACCAATTGACGGAACGATAAATATGTACTCCGATTTAAGCACAGCCGATCTTGTTCAGAGCGGTCAGGCTATCGCAACTATAGTTCCCGATACTGATGGGGCATACAAGCTTACGATGTATCTTTCATCTGCCGATATAAGCGAAACAGAAATAGGTCAGAAGGTTCGTCTGCGATTTGCTGCATATCCTTATCAGGAGTACGGAGAGCTTGCGGGAACAGTAAAAAGTATTTCTGCCGATGTTCGTTCAAGCGAAAACGGAATGTCATATTATGTTGTAGAGGTGAGCATTGATGACCCCCTTGGACTTGAACTTGTTTCGGGTATGGAATGCGAAGCAAGGGTTGTTACAAAGCAGAGAAAAATTATTTGGTGGCTTCTTGAAAAGCTGGACTTTATTGATGATTGAGGAATTGGATATGAGGAAGAAAATTATTGCGTGTGCGTTATCAATCGCAGCGGTAATGTCGCTGTCGGTTACTGCGGCTGCTGTGGGAAAAATGCTGAGTGCAGATATGAATCTTGAAGCTTTGCAGAAATTTGCCAAAAAGAATACCTACTCCTATAAAATCTATGAATATGAAAAGGAAAATGCGGAGATAAACGCCGATAATACAGAATATGAATTGAAATATTATGAGCAGATGCTGAAAAAAACATCTCAGAGTGACAGCAAATATTATGAGTACAAGCTGAAAATTGCCGAGCTTAAAAAGGAGTCCGAGCTTGCGGATATGGAGTTTGAATACTACGATGAAGACAAGGAGGAGCTTGACAGAAAGCTCACCGATCTTGCACTGAAATCGAAATATTATGAGCTTTGCGGCTTGGAAAAACAGGTCGGTATCCTGCAAGCAAATGTTGATTATTTAAAAAAATATGCAGAAGTTGAAGCGGTCAAGCTTGAAAACAGACAGTCAACTGAAACGGATTGCAAGCTTGCTCAGATCAATCTGCAAATGGCTGAAAACGAGTTATCGGCAGCAGAAAAATCTGCCCAAAGCAAAACAAGAGAAATAGCGGATTTTCTGAATCAATATGAGAATACAGAAAAATTTTCTGTAAAATGTGAATTGCCGAAAAGCATAGATTATCGGGATTTTGATGCGGACAAGCTTTACAAAGATTTCTCCAAAAACAGCTTTGAGTTAAAAAGGCAAAGAAAAAGTATAGATTTTGATAAAGATTATCTTGAAGAAATCGAAAGCATTTACGGCAAGGACAGCGATACATACAAATCCTACAGCAATTCCTATGAGATCGACAAGCTGAATTTCGAGATAAAAGAAAATGAATCCAAAGCACAAATTGTGAATTTGATTTCAGATTATGAGCAGGCTTATGCAGAATATCTTTGCAGCAAAGAGTATAACTCGGTGCTTGCGGATAAGCTTGATATTCTTAAAACTGCTTATGATACAGGAAATATGAGCGAGCTTGATTATCTGAAGCAGTATTCGGAGCTTTCTGCCGAAATGTGCAGAATGGATAATGCGCTTGCTCAGGCTGATCTTCTTTATGACAAGCTTTGTCTTATTGAAGACGGGGCAGATGTCGTTATAAATAATTATTAATATAAAAGTGAGGTAAATATTATGGAATGGGAAAATCTCTTATGTGAAAAACGTCAGTCATCGTCCAAAGGCAGCAATAAAAACGACCTTCGCAATGAATTCCAAAAGGATTATCATCGGATAATATGCAGTGCTTCTTTCAGACGCTTACAGGACAAGACACAGGTCTTTCCTTTGGATAACAGTGATTTTGTGCGTACAAGGCTTACTCATTCTCTGGAGGTCGCCTCTTTTGCAAAGTCTCTTGGACAGACAGCTTTTCAGTATCTTATTGACAACAACAAAGATGAAGAATTAACACTCGAGATAAAGGAAAAAGTTTGCAGCATTCTTGAATGTGCAGGACTGCTCCACGATATCGGCAATCCTCCTTTCGGACACTTCGGAGAGGACTCTATTCGTAATTGGTTCAAAACTAATCTGTCCAAAATTGAATATAAAGGCACTTCTGTTGAAAACAATTTAAACGAACAGATGAAAAATGATCTGTATCATTTTGAAGGCAACGCTCAGGCACTTCGTCTGCTGACAAAGCTGCATTATCTTGTTGATGAAAATGGTATGCATCTGACCTATGCTTTGTTAAATACGTTGATAAAGTACCCTGTGTCATCGTGTGAGATCAATAAAAAAAGCGGAAATATTAAGGATAAGAAGATGGGGTATTACTTCGCAGAGCAGGAGCTTTTTGAAGATATAACAGAATCGACAGGAGCGATAAACTGCCGATATCCGCTTACATATCTGCTGGAAGCGGCTGATGATATTGCATATCATACTGCCGATATTGAGGATGCAGTAAAAAAGGGCTTTATTAGTTATTCTCAGCTGCTTGAAGAGCTTAAAAGTGAAAAATACGTTGGAAAATGTGCAGATGAACAGGAAATGCAAAGCTATCAAAGTGCTGTTGCTATGCTTGAATCCAAGTATGCACGAGCAAAGGAAAAGAGTATGCCGAATCCTGAACTTAACGCTGTACAGAACTGGATAATCTATGTTCAGGGGCAGCTGCTTTATTGTGCGTCTTATGGATTCACAAAGAATTATCAGTGCATTATGAACGGAACCTTTAACCGTGAAGTAATGTCTGTTTCCCGTGGAAATGCGTTGTCTGAAGCGTTGGGAAGCATAGCTTTTGAGTATGTTTTCAAATCCCAAATAATATACAAAACAGAGATAGCTGCGGGAAATATGATCAATTTTCTGCTTGATAAATTTGTTCCCGCTGCTGTTAAATATGATACAGCTGATGAGCTTTCTCCTATGGATAAAAGAATAATTTATCTGATTTCGGATAATTACCGCCAGATTTATAAAATATATTCCGACGGCAAAGACGAAAACGAGAAGCTGTATTTAAGACTCCTGCTAGTTACTGATTATATTTGTGGTATGACTGACAGCTTTGCAAAAAGATTGTATCAAGAGCTAAATGGAATAATGTGAGTTTATATTGGATTTATGTTTTGGATTGGTAACTAATTTTAAGGGCATTTAAATTAGGTAACATTACTGATTATTTCAGAATGGATATTCTATTTTGATTTTGTCCCCACAAAATCAATGCTTGCTAAAATCAAGCGTTATTCTCCTGAGTTGAATACCCATGCAATTCTCTCCGGTTGAAAAAATATTCTCATAAGTTGAAAACAACGCAAATACGTCGCTACAACCGAATATCCACAAAAAACGAAGCTCTAAAGGCTGTTGCAGCCTTTAAAGCTTCTTTTTTATGCCCATATATAAAAAGTGAAAGCATTTTCGTTAAAATGACACCACCCGTTAATATAAGTGACGTCATAAAATCCTGTTTTGACATCAAAAATGCAGGCAGAAATCAGACTTCAAACGTAAAATGACATCAAAATCATAGAAATGACACCTGGGCGACGTCAATTTCCTGTCAAAAAGACGTCAATCAGAGAATTTTACTTTGTGATAGAATTGAAATCAGGATAAGGGAGGTCATTTCAAACGAATTTGACATCACTTATCCGCAAGATGCTCATTTTCGGCCGAATGTGACTCTTAAAGAATACAATATATATGACAAAAGCGGAGGTACAAAATGCAGGAAAGAACCTACAAGCCCGATTGTGCTGAACACAGCATTACTATCGGAAAGACAACCTTTATTGTAAGCTCATTTACCGACGCACAGGCAACTGCTACAGCGGAGGAGCTTATCATCAGAATGTTAAAATCAAAAGTCGCAAAAGCGGCAAAGGAGGAAAAAATCGCATGATCCCTTACAACAATTCTATCATTGTGCCCGTTGATACAGGCTACGGAAACATCAAAAACTCTCTGCACTCATTCCCCACGGGAATCGCAGCCTACAAGACCAAGCCCGCCTTTGAAGGCAAGATTCTTCACATTAACAATATGTATTATCGCATTGGTGAAGGTCACAAGGAGTATATTCCCGACAAGACTGTTGACGAGGAATTTCGTCTGTTGACCATTGCAGCAATTTGCGATGAGTGCCGCAGTTGTGGATATTACGAAGGTAACATTTATCTTGCAGTCGGCTGTCCCACCACTATGGTCACAGCTCAGCGTGAAAGTACAAGAGAGTATTTTCTGAAAGATCCGCATATCGACTGCGAGTACAATAATATCCATTATCACCTCAACATTGTCGGCTGCTTTGTTTATCCCCAGGGGTATGCAGCGGTAACGGAACACCTTCACAACATGACAGGCGTGAATATGGTCGTAGATATTGGAAACGGCACAGCGAACATTCTGCAAATCAACAACAAAAAGCCTATCGAAGAAAAATGCGTAACCGAAAAGTTGGGCGTGAATCAGTATATGATCGCAGTTCAGAAATCGGTTATGGCTGCATACGGCAAGAAGATTGATACGGAAGTTGTCGAGCATTTCATCAGAACAGGCGATACCGATGCTCCCGACAATTACAAAAACATTTTTCTTGAAGAAGCGGAAAAATATTGCCGGAAAATTTTTGATGCCCTGTCCAGATGTGAATATGATCCCGATTTTATGAAGCTGTATGTTTGCGGCGGCGGTGTATGGCTTATCAGACGTTTCGGAAATTATTGCTCGGACAGGGTGATTTTCATTGATGATATCTGCGCAACGGCTAAAGGCTATCAGCAGTTTGCACTGAAATCCCTTAAAGCTTTGGAAAAGAGGGCAGAGCAATGAAGCAGATGAAAAGGATAACACTCAGGCTATCGCTTGAAAATCCCCAAGACAGAGAAGTCGCCAACTTTCTTACTAACATCGACAAGAATAAATATCATACAGTTAATAATGCGATAAAAACTATTTTGTATTCGGTTATTAACGGTAATGCTACCGAGATGAGTGAAAAGTCAGAGATGAAAGAACTCATTAACGTTATCCGCACAACTTTGGAAGCGGAAATTCCTAAAATGTTTTCTGTTTTTGTTTCAAAAAATCATGACAAAAAGGATCAGAACAATACTTCTGCTGCAAAAATGGCTGATACCCTTGACGATGATGATATCGACATGGATTTTATCGGAGGCTGATGCTATGACAGTAAAAGCACTTTGCGAGAAATACTCTCTTAAATTTCAGACGGTGTACAAGAAGATTACTCATCATAAAGATAATGAGCTTGCAGGACATATTACAAAGGTTAAGGGAGAGAGCCTTGAACTTGATGATTTTGCTGTTGACTTTCTTCTCCCGACTCATGTAAAGGTTATGCAGGCTATTGAGGAATGTGAGGGCATAGTTCGTGAAAATAACGACTTAAAAGACAAGCTGTATTCGGCTGAAACCATTGCAGAGCAGACGGATAAGCAGCTTTCAAAGGCACTTGCTGATAATGAAAAGCTGATTGCCGAAATTGTCCGTTTTAAAAGCAGCTTATCGGAAAAGGACAAGAAAATCTACGAGCTTTCGGAAAAGCTTGAAACGGAACGCCACACCTCTGAACAGACTATCAGAGAGCTTAAAAAAAGCATAGCGGAGCTTTCTAATGAAAATAGGATTCTTACCGAAAAGTTGGAAGCTGTTCCAAAGATTTTCAGAAAAAATCAGTAGTATTTCGCTGTTCTCTGTGGGAGAAAGGATATTCGCATCAGGAGAAAATCAAGTCCTTTCAACCACGGAGAATTTAAGGTGGATTTAGCAAGCATTGATTTTGTGGGAACAAAATCGTTAATCAAAAGGAGCATTATGAACAGAGATAACTTTATAAAAATAAGGGTGTCGGCAGATGAACTGTCGGCTATAAAGAAACGAACTGCCGATTCCGATATGACAGTCAGCAATTTTCTCCGTGATCTGGCTTTGAACGGCAAGGTCATTCTGTATAACACAGAAAATATTTACCGTTTCAATCAGCTTATGCGCTCTATCGGAACGAATATCAATCAGATTGCATTGGTGGTGAATGCCGAAAAGAAGGTGTACAAAGGTGACATTGATGCACTTCGCAGAGAGGTAAATAATCTCCGTGATGAATTTCACAAGTACATTTCACCGCTGAAAAGATGTGAACTGTAATGGCTTACATAAAGCACACAGCGATTCACACAACACCGAGGGCGCATCTGAAATACATTCTTAACCACGGCAAAAACGAGGATATGAAGTACAGCACGGCAATTTGCTGTACAAACGATTATGCTGCTGCCTGCGAAGATTTTAAAGAAATTTATGAAGCATTTGCAAAAGACAAGTTTGACAACCGCACAAAAAGTAAATATGAAAGTGTCCGCATTCATTCCTACATACAGTCATTTGATGAGTCCGTTTCTCCCGAAACAGCTCATCAAATTGGTGTGGAATGGGCAAAGGCAATGTTCGGTGAAGATCGTCCCGTTATCATTTCAACACATACCAACACAGGACATTGCCACAATCACATAGCCGTTTGTGCTTATGATGTGAAAGGCAATCGCTGGTTCGGGGACAGGATAACATACAATCTTGCGAGAGAAGTTTCCGATAGAATTTGCCTTGAGCATGGATTGAAAATTATTAAAAATCCGAAAAAGCACAGTTCCATAAAATACAAGGAGTGGGATTCCCGTAAAAAAGGCTGCTCATGGAAAGTGAAAATGGCTGATGCAATCGACAGGCTGATAGTTCGTGATGATGTCTCCGATATTGCTTCGCTCATCGGAAAAATGCGTGAAAGCGGTTATGTTTTTACCAACGAAAAGCGAATGATCGCTAAGCCTGCGAATGTGAAATACGGGTGTTCAATAGCCAAACTCGGTTATGGTTATTCAATGGAAATGCTTCAAATGAGAATTGCAAACAAGTAGAATGAATTTGCGGGAATAAAGATAAGTGCGTTTCTTGGTGTTCAGGTTGATTACGCTGTTACTGTTCGTGAAAAGCAGGTCGAACTTTATCGTTCACGTTCCATTTTATCTAACATTTCTTATGCAGAGGTCAGAAGAACAATGGAGCTGCTGAATTATGTACACGATAATCACATTCATTCCGTTGATGATATGAAAGCTGTTGTAGACAAAGCAAAAGCGAAAGCAGAAAAGCTTTACAATCGTTATGATTATCTTTGCAAGGAAAAAAAGCTGCTTGGACAGCTAAAAAAATTCGGTAATGAATATCATTACCTTGTCAACAGAGCCGACAGAACAAACATTGAACAGAAACGGCTTGAAGAATTATATCGAAAATTTCTGCCCAATGCTTTTCTCGGCCGTGGCAATTACGGTGATCCCGATTGGGTGCAAAAACAGATAGATCAGATGCAGAGTGATATTCGTGGAATTGACAGCGTGTATGCTGAGCTGAAGAAAGCCAATTCGGATTATTATCGTGCATGGAACGGTCAGGAATTACTTGAAAGAACTCTTGAAACTGATTTTGACCGTATCCGCAAGCAGGAACAACTTCGTCAGCAGATCAAAATGTATCATAAGGGATATGAGCTTCAAGAGGACGGTACATACATTAAGGATCCCCATGCGACTGCTGTAAGAAATGCAGAGCTTGACTATCTTGCAGAGATTGAAGCTGAAAAACAACGCCGGGCAGAAATGGAATATCTGCTTGAGCTTGAAAAGCAGGAAGAGCGGGAAAGACAGGAACGGGCAAAACGCAAGAGTTATGATTATTCAAGATAATCGGTTCCCCATTCCTTTGGGTATTCGTATCCGTATCTCTGCATCTGCTGTGCTGCCGCAATTTTTCTTGCGGTAAGCTCTTCGGAACAGCCGAGAGCGGAATATTCAGCGAAAGCAAGGCTGTATTTTTTCACCGCAAGCGGATAATTTCCCGACAGAATATATGCGGCTCCAAGGTCATAAAGCAATGCCGCATGATTATTGGAGCTGCAGCCTTCTGTCGCAAACTCGCATTCGGTGAGAACTTCAATAGCCTTGGTTACCCTTGAATTTTCGGAAAGTGTAGCAGCATAATTTCTTGCAATGGTGATGAAATCATTATTGTAGGCTCTTGTCAGCTTAATGAAAAGGTAAGCCTTATCCATAAACTCTAAGCCACGTTCGTTTTCCTTGTTTTCGATGTAAAGCAAGCCGAGATTCATATTTATGTTTGCAAACAGAACCGGATTTGATTTTTCATCGCACATGGACAGAGCCTTATTCATCATGCTGATAGATTTTGCAGGCTTATCATTTCTGTTCACAGGCAGCATTGCCTTGTTATTCAGAAGCAATGCACGATCATTGACAGTACCAAGTGTTTTGTCGGAAAGCAGATTTTCGGTTTCAAAAACGATGTGTTCCATGAGGTTATACTCGTGGTAGTTGTCAAGAAATATGTATGCGGCTTCGAGAAAACTCAGATATGAATTGCTTTCGGTATTTCCGATATATTTCATTACATTTCCGATTGCCGAAATGATAGTCGCAGAGTCGGGCAGCTCAATACCAATGATTTGCAATTTGCTTTTCAAATTGGTGATAATGGTATCACAATTCTTAAATGTCGGTTTCAGATCAAGCAAAACAATATCTCGAATCATTGGGTGCAATGAAATGGGGTCAGCGTGGGTATTTTCGATAAATCCGAGTTCGCACAGCTCGTTTATCCCGTTCGTATCATTTAGTTCAAGCATTTTTGCAAAATATCTGATGCGGATTTCATCAAAGATAATCAGATTTCGCATTATGTTTTGATAGCTCTCATCAAGCAGGTACAGCGAGAAAAGCGAACGGATGTGATTATAGTATGTTTCCTTTGTATTTACGCCGTCTTTGCTGATTTTTATCTTATCAGTTGATTCGGGATCGGCACTGTTCTGTCTGAGATGTTCGAGAATTTCTTCGGTAGTATGCAGACCTTTTTCAAGAAGCTTTGCTGTCATCTCGACAGACAGAGTGTGATGATGAACAGTTTCGATCAACGCATTGATAACGGCTTTGTTTTCCTTGGCATAAGAATAGAATTTGCTCACAAGCTGATATAAATCTTCGGGATTTCCGATAACATCAAGGCTGAAAATATATCCGCAGTCGATATTGCTTCGTGTGGTGAAAATCATCTTACAGCCGTAATTGATAAGTGTACTGAGAAAGTTGTCATTTGCAGTATTAAGGTTATCAATTATGATGAGCGAATCTCTGCGCAGACTTTTCAGAAAGCGAATATGCTTTGTAAATCTGGTGTGTTCATCATCGGAAAGGTTATCCCCTGCAAAATCCATATCGGTTATAGATTCTTTCAGACTGCCGTGATAATTGAAATACAGAATATTTCGGTATTCTTTCTTGAATTCCTTTGTGTATGCTTTGGCAAATTCGCTTTTGCCTATGCCTGCGAAGCCTTTTATGAAAACCTTGCTGTGTTCCTGCAAAGTTGTATGAAGTTCGTCAAGTTCCGTATCACGTCCGCAGAAATATCTGCACGGTGCGGGGACTTCTGCACCGAATACACATTCAGAAACGGTGATAGCAGAGGCAGGCAGCATAGGCTTATCGGCAGATACAAAAGGTCGGTCAATAGCTGCAAAAATCACATTTCCGATAAATGAACATATTTCATAATCGGAATAATCATTTATATTGGCAGGCAGTATTTCGCTTTTCTTTTCTTCGGAAAGTGTGTAGTCGTTCTGTACAAGCATGATAAGCTCATTGAACAGCTTGACCTTATCAAATACAACTTTAAGGCAATTCTCTTGAAAGTAGTCACCGATGCTTTCTGCTCCGTTCTCACGGTAATAATTAACGATCGCCGCAGGGACAGGACGGTTGCCTTTTATCCAACGGCTCACAGATGTGTTATCAAAGCAGGCTTCATCACATTCGGTATAGAAGTCATAAAACATATCGCATACAAGGTCAAGTTGAGAATATGCTCTTTCCCTGTTCTTTTTGGTGTGCATATTCTCACGGCAATTCTCGATTATTATGTTTATTACTGTGCTAAAATCTACCCGGCGCATTTTATGTTCCTTTCAGTATAATTTTTCTATAGTATAGCATAGATTCCATTGGAATACAACAAATTTTGATGTCAAAATCAAGTCAAACCGCCGTCAAATGATATTTTCCTATTTGATATATAATTTAGTCTCACCTCAACAACCCCATAAATTTAAGCCCGGATACCGGAACGTCAAAATCCAAATCAGGCGCACAAACATTGACTTCAGACGGTCAATGTTCATAGCAATCACAGACAGAAGGATCGAAGCTTCTGTTGTATTTTTCAGCTTTGTGTTCAGCAAACCAAGACCGAATTTTCGCTTTGCAAGACTGAACCTGCGCTCAACTTCAATACGGTCTGTATTATCCTTGTATTCGGTTTTCTTATCGGTTTCCTGCTGCTTGGGTCTGCCGAGCTTTTTGCCTGAAAGTCTGATGCCTTTTGATTTACAAAAGTTCAGATTTTCCCTGTTTCTGTAAATCTGATCAACAAGAACCCTCTCCGGATAATGCCCCGTTCGCTGCTTGTAATTCTCAACAGCAGTTTTCAGCACTTCACTCTCATTGTAAGCATCAAATGAAAGCTTTTCCACACGAGCCATTCCCTTTTCATCTACTGAAAGATCAAGCTTTGCTCCGAATTCAACGGGTGACCTTGCTTTGCCTCTGACAATAGGACGAATAAACGGCTGACTGATGCTCACAATTCTGTTTTCTGCCGAATGGGTTTTGTTTTCAAACATAAACCTCTGCTGTTCGTAAACCTTGCGTATCACATCAAGCATTTCAGTTTGTTTTTCCGTAAGCTGAACATCGTCCAAAGCAAGAAATTCATCAACATATCTCAGGTCACGGCGCACATATTGAAGCTGCTGCTTAACAGACTTGCGGATGCGTTTTGCAGGACGTTTTTTGCACTTTGCCATACTCAGATAATCTTTTCTTGCTTTTTCACGATACATACGGGGAGTGTAATAATTGAAGTCACAGCAGATCCTGTCAATGAGTTTTTCAAGCTTTTCACGGCATTCATTAAGAAGATTTACATCCTGAGGATATTCAATATTCTGCGGTGCACAGGTCGCATCGAGGATGAGTGTTCCGTTGTTTTCGACCTTGGTTTCTTTGTTATTCGAGTTCCCGCCGTCAGAATTATTGCTGTTGTTGTCATCATCGGAATCATCTTTTTCGGGCATTGCGTTGGATATTATCATCTCATTGACTTCAATGAGAATTTCCTCTGAAAGGCGTTTCCTGAATTCAACGAGAAGGGAAGGCACAAAGGGATATTTGTCCTCATATCCGGGCATTCCGATAAAATACTGATAGTATGGATTTTCACGAAGCTGTTCAACAAGCTCCTCGTCAGAGAAGCCATACTGTTTCTGAATAAGAAGTGACCCGAGTGCCATTCTCAGCGGCTTTGCAGGCATTCCTGTTTTGCTTGGGAAAAGCTTTGCATATTTTTCTTCAATTTTATCCCATGGGATCATTTCAGATTTTTTTACCCAACGGTTGTTTGCATTCATTTTCATTCCCAACGGCTGATTAAAATCACTGAATGTGATCTGTGAATTTCTGTTGAACTTATACATAGGCTCCTCCACAAGTGCAAGCTTTTTTACTATTTTCCGCCTTTTTCCTTGCACTTCTATTATACCACTTTTGCTCGTTTTTGTCTATATTTCGCGGGTTGTGGGTTGTTGAGGGGAGACTAATTTAGAAAAAGGAGGACAGCTTATGGATAAAAATATATCAATATCAGAAGCATACAATTTGATGTTTACAGAATATCCCGATGTAGTAAATATAAAAGAACTTTCCCAAATGCTTGGGATATGTTCAAAAAAGACATATGAACTTGTACGTTCGGGAATGATTCCTGTTATTCCCTGCAGCAAGTCTTATAAGATAGCTAAGCTTGATATTATAAAATATATGCTTAATTCCACATAGAATTTTTAATTTGTTGTGCTAAAGTGTTGAAAATAGAGAGCGAATGTGTTATAATACTGCACTTACAGATTTCAACACAAAAGCGGTCAGGAAAGGAGTAAAAATGACCGGAAATCTGATTATACGAAATGATGTATATCATATGCGTATCAATTTTAAAAACGAAAATGGGAAGTGGGCGAGCGTGACACGTTCTACCAAACTTCCCGTAAAGGGTAACAAAAAGCGTGCTCAGGCTATGCTTGATGAATTTATGAAGCAGTTTGAAATTGGAAGCAGGTCATCTGCCAATGAAAATACAGATTATCTGTTCACCGAATATCTTGATTTGTGGCTTGATTTTGTAAAAGCGAATGTTGCTGCTGCAACATTTTCAGGATACCGTAACTGCATCAAGATAATCAAACAACATTTTGAACCGCTCAATATAAAGCTTACCGAGTTGAAACCTATACATATCCAGGAATTTTACACCAAGCGTCTTTCTGAAGGTGTAAAGACCTCTACTGTAATTCATTATCACGCAAATATTCACAAGGCTCTGAAATACGCTGTTAAAATGGAACTTATTCCGAACAATCCTGCTGATAAAGTTGACCGCCCAAAGAAAGAAAACTTCACAGGCAGTTTTTACTCGGAAGAAGAGGTGCAGAAGCTTTTTGAAGCTTTTGAAGGTGATGAATGTGAGCTGTGCGTACATATTGCTGCATTTTACGGACTTAGAAGAAGTGAAGTTATCGGCTTAATACTAATTTTAAACCTCCTTATAGACAAATAGAGCAAAATATGATATACTAATA
>OHEU01000219.1_pt1 | contig 37976 bp, 22 predicted proteins | sample 1567341 | NCBI WGS metagenome assembly OHEU01 (sample SAMEA3879524, study PRJEB24766) | human gut metagenome | biome: human-associated habitat; feature: feces | place: USA | collected 1985/1987 | reverse complement strand
CCAAGAGGTCGTTTCGAAAGGTGGTCTTGGCAGATTCATGTCGCGGCTTTAATCTCGTAACTCCCACATCTTCAGTATCTTACCACGAATGTGTTCCTAATCACGCCTGTCAAGAGGGTCGAAAATCATGGCTCTCCTTGATTGGTTTCCGGAAATTCATCTGACCCTGTCCATGCAATATTGCCCCAATGGTGCTCCCGTCCGCTGGCTCCGGATGGGAACCAGCCCATACTGACAAAATTGTGTAAATATCGGCCTGATTTTACACCATTTTGTCAGATTGATCAATTCTGTTAAAAATTTGCCACTTTTTTACACCGTTTGTATTGTTCTGATTTAGGTTGACTCGTGTTTACCGAATATCACTTATATAAGTTGACTTTGTGTCACATTTTGTCATAAACGGTGTAAAAAAACGCGTTTTTTGTCACCCTTTATCAGTGCCATAGTTAATGTCAATTTATACTGTTCTTTAGACTGACTCTAAGATCTGTTTGTCCGTTTTCCCCGTCTTATGTCTTCTGCTTTACGAGTGAAAGGGTGCTGCAGAGCAGCTGAGCGATAGGCTGTGTTAGAAGTAAAATATTCTCAGTTAGAATAAAGAATACGCTTTCGGCCTTGTAGAAGTACGGAGTATTTCTGTCTCGCAAGGAGTTTTGAGACAGTCTCGGATAGGAAATGCCCCAGTGGTGTGTGCAGGTCAGCAGGCTGCGGACTGGAATCTGGTAACGTTGACAAACTGACTGTCACTGCACTTGGGATAAATATTTCATCAAAATGTTTGGATTTGAATAATATCATTGAAAATTCAAAAAGAATTCGTATATTTGTATTCCTATCTGTTGCGCGGGTGGCGAAATGGTAGACGCGCTAGTTTCAGGAGCTAGTGTCAATTGCGACGTGTGAGTTCGACTCTCATCTCGCGCACAACAAAAGAGGTCAGTTGAAGTGTTAGCTTCGATTGACCTCTTTTTTGTATCTCAGCAACTCTAATTCCGCCAGGCGGGACGATGCCACGCCCACATCTGTAATACATTGAAAATCATGTATCTTTAATTTTAAGCGTGGATTTCCTATGGATTTTTGACCATTAATCCACACTGAATTTTGCAACTCGCTACAAATCATACTATTGGAAAAATCAATGTGGCACTGTCCCGACAGCTAATGTACTCGGATGTAGGGTTTTCCACTTGCCATCTTATGTTACCGTTATCGATATGGAAAGCGAATTGCCGGAATCATCTACTACAGTGACAGAATGGCGTCCGGAATCAGGACGGACTCGTAATTGGTGAATGAAACGGGTTGTGCCTATGAAACTGTTGTCAAGATGCCAATATACAGTCGCGTCCTGATTGGTATGGGCCAGATTCAGGACTAGAGAGCCTGGCGAACCGTCCAACTGCTTCGGTAGAGTTATGACACTGCCGTTTTCCGGATAAATGAACTCCATGAGAAGACCCGAACCGGACGAAGGAACCTTATAGGACGCGTGCTTCTGCCTATAGAACCACTCCATTGCAGGTGTCAGGCGGAAAACACTTTGCCCGTCCTCAAAATGATGATATGGACAAATCCTGCTTTTCATTGACCCGGCCGGCAACGTAAGCGTATCCTTTTCATCACAATATGGCCCTGCCAGAAAACCCGATTCATGACAAACTTCAGTGCGCCAAGCCTTATGGCTGCCAAGCTCAGAACCGGATATTTCATCCACACTTGGAAACCACGCGGACTTGCTGCCCGGAAGAGCATTGAAAATCTCAAACATTACAGGACCGGCTGTCCGGGCACCCAGCAGACCCGCAGCACCTGCACCCGACGCATTGCCCGCCCAGACACCTACCGCATAATCCGGAGTTACACCGACAGCCCAGGCATCACGATAACCATAACTGGTCCCCGTCTTCCAGGCAACTTTACGCACGGAATTGATTAAGTGCCAATCGATTTCATCCGGCCTGTTGACCTCCTTGAGAGCGTCAAGCGTATAAGCGACAGCGACAGGGTCATCTTCCAGCAAAGGTCTGCTATCATCGGAATCACAAATTGAAGCCCTCTCGTCCACCAGACATGCCGCCAGCTCCGCATAAGCCGCCGTCACCTCATCCAGACGACATTCACCGCCACCTAAAATCAGAGACAGACCATAATCAGAAGAGGTGCGGGTCAATGTCGTAAGACCACGCGAAGCAAGATTCTCCTGAAAACGCTGGACGCCATAATCCTTCAGAATATGGACACATGGCACATTGAGTGAACGGCTCAATGCCGCAGCCGCAGGAACGGCACCATCATATGTCATGTCATAATTCTGAGGAGCGAAACCATTGATATTCACAGGTGTATCAGCCACAAGAGAATACGGAAGAATCGTCCCGTCCTCCAGAGCGTCACAATACAAAAACGGCTTCAGAATACTGCCGGAACTGCGGGGAGACCGAGCCGCATTGACATTGACCCCGGCCCTTTTCCGCTCCGGCGAAGCATTGCCGCAATACGCTAGCACCCGGCCAGTCGCGACCTCGATGACAACAGCCGCAAGGTCCGCGATTCCCTCACGCGCAAGATCGTCGCCACGACGCGCAAGAATCCCCTCAATATGCCTTTGAAGATGAATGTCAATGCTGGTGTGGACCATCCGTCCCGAGGTTTTGCCGTAAGGAGCAGGCTTGCAGTCAATGTCAATGACAGAAGAAAAGAACTTTCCGCAGCCGTTGTACTGACCGGAAGCAAAATCGTCCACCAGATGGGACGCAAACGCTGGTAGAGCTTTCGGGGCATCTGGAATAGGCTCGGAACATGCCGTTTCATAATCGTCAATGTTGATCAGGCCTCTGTTCAACAATTTGTGCAGTAACCTGTTACGCTTGGCAAGAAGCCTCTCGTGATTCTTTCCCGGCCTTATGCTGGAAGGAGAATTGGGGAGAATTGCCAGAGTGGCAGCCTCACCCCAGGACAAATCATCTGCCCCATGACTGTAATATCTCCAGGCCGCAGCATCCAGGCCGACGACATTGCCCCCGAAAGGTGCGTGAGAGGCATATAATGACAAGATCTCATCCTTGGAACAACGCAGTTCGAGACGCGTGGCAAGAATCGCCTCCACAAGTTTCTGGCCGACGGTTCTTGGCTTCTGGCGGGATATGCGGATAACCTGCATCGTAATGGTACTTCCGCCGCTGACGACATGGCCGGCCTTCATGTTGGCATACAGAGCCTTGCAGATGGAGACCGGATTGATGCCGGGATGCCATCTGAACCACCTGTCCTCAAATTCTATCAGAGATGTGAAATACTTGTCTCTGCCATCCTTGTCAGAATAGGACCCGGCTCCGAAACGCCATTGTCCGTCAGATGCAATCCTGGCTCCGAGAAGTTCCCCGTTTCTGTCAGTGACAACAGTCGAATAAACAGTGCCCGGAAACAGTTCACGAGGCAGGCAGAGAAGATACCATGACAGAAGCACGGCAGCCAAAATGAGCAGGGCTGTCAGACGTTTGTGCGCTGCAGCCTTGCTCATAAGAATGCGTAAATATTCTGAAATCTGCACTGTATAAGCCTGTTATCTGGTCACAGATGCCTTGCCTGATGCCGTGCGGGCATAGACGCCGGCATTGTACATGGCATCACAAGTGATGGACGGCAGAATGTACTGGCCTTCATAAGCAGCGCGCAGACGTATCCTGAACTCCTTGTAAGTTCCCCTTGGCAGGCTGAAATAGAAGACATTACGATCATCCCTGATGTCCAGATAGTCATAACGGCCGGCTGAAGGAGTATCCTGCCCGGTCATCCTCTCATTGACAATCTCCCAGCCGGAAGGAATCATCTGAGTCAATGCCAGATTGCTGTAATCGTCTGACACTGAGCGGTTGGCTACGTGGATAATCGCGGTAAACTCGGTGCCCTGGCGCAGAGAAGCCGGATTGATGAGCGAACCGTCGCTGAGGACGTATCTGACGCTAAGGTCAATGCCGGAGGACTTCGCTGCTACTGTCTCTCCCGGTGCAGCCCTGGAAACAGTCGTCATCCTGACATAGACAGGTCCGTCCGAAGTATTCTTTACAGTTGCCTTGCCATGGTCCGGATGAAGTGTGTATGAAGCATGGCCATTGTCTGAAGGCAGTGCCTCCAAAGTGGCCTCGGACTCATTTGGTTCCCCGATGGAAACTGACAGGTTCCCTGATGTGACGCTGCGAGAAAGAATTGACAATGCCCTTCCGAGGAATGCGGACTCCTGGGTTGTGAGCGACCAAGGAGAGAGGGTTTCCACGTCTGAAGAACCGCCTAGCATTTCATGTGCATAAGTCACGGCTCCTGAGACGTTGCCCGTACGCACCATCGCCTCCATGGCTATCGCCTTGTCTCTCAGTGGCGTACTGAATGTCTGCAGGTCTGATGTCCAGCTGACAGGGGAATCGGAGGCAGCATTGAGGATATTTGCCCCCGCGGTCTTCTTTCCGCAGACAGAGTAGGCCGAAGCCAACATCATCGACGCCTGCCATGACATGTTTCCGCTTTCCTTCATCCTGTTCATCGCAGATTCCTCAGGGGACTGGGCCAATGCCAGTGTGAAGAGTCGGTAGGCCTGTGTCAGATCGCTTAGACCGCTTACTTTCGCGGTTCTGAAATTCTGGACGCAGCGTTTCTGGAATCTCTTCCATGAAGTCATGACGGCACTGCTGACCTCATAACCCTCTGCGCTGGCGAGTGTCATGAACTCGCCGGCCATTGATGTCACCCATTCATCAGCATGGGTATAGTTCGGCCAGTAAGCGAAACCTCCGTCAGGAAGCTGCCTTCCGTAGAGTTCTGAAAGGATGCCCGGTATCATTGACTTTGCCGCTTCAGCATTTTCCTTGGTCAGTTCCTTCATCGCGTAGAGAAGGCTCAGGCCTTTCGCTGCAAGCTGCTCGGTGCAAGAATGTTGATAACTTCTCATATAATTGAACAGCGTGTTCCAACCTATTGTAGGACAGCCGCTTATTTCGATCCATGCGCCGAGGTTTCCGCTGGCGTCGAACGGCTGGTAAGTGAAGCTTGTGCTCTCTCCGCGTGAAAGCAGTTTGCCGCTTTCGGAGATGATTTCCGGAGACTGGTTGCGGACTTCCAGATTTATGGTTTCTGTCATCTTGTGTCCGTTGCCATCGGCAGAGACAGTGACCTTCGCCTGGCCCTCTTCACCGGATTTGAGAGTGAATCTGGCCATCTTGTCTCCCTTGCCGGAGAAGGCCAATGACTCTGAGGAGTTCCCCTCTATCGAGATAGGTCCCTCGCAACGTACTGAAACATTGACATTTCCGATGCCTTCCTCCATTACAAAGACATTGACAGGAAGGGTGATTGTCTCGCCGCAGCCGGCGAATCTCGGCAGAGTCGGCAGAATCATGACAGGGGATGTGACAGGGACAGTCTTCTCGGCATTGCCGAACGCATTTCCATAGCCAGCTACAACCATCACTCTTACGCTTCCCACGTACATCGGCAATGTGATTTTGTGGCTTGCGGAACCGGACTTGAGAGTGAACGGACCGAGTACCTTGACTATAGGGTTGAACCTGTTTTCCTTGCGTGCGCCTCTGATAAGCCCTTCGTCACCACCGACACTGAACATAGCCGAAAGCGCACCTCCGAATGAATTATATACGTTGTCATAAATATCCCAGGTCTTGACACCCAGGGCTTCGCGCTTATACATCGCGTTCCATGGATCCGGAGTCCTGAATGCCGTCAGGTCCAGCAGACCTTCATCGACGATTGCAAGGGTGTAGGTCATCGTCTTTCCCTTCTTCTCGTTGATTTTGACGGTGAACTGCTCTTCGGGATGAATCTTGTCCGGCATTGAAATGACCGGTTCGAGATGGGAATCCGGATTCTCCACCATCACAGGCTGGACACCGTACATTCTGACAGGCAAGTCGTTGGATGTGTTCCAGTAAGGCTGTACCAATGTGATATGGATGTAGAAGTTAGGAGCCATATCTGCATTGACCTTAATCTTATAAGGGGTGTCTCCGGACTCGGAGGTCTTGACCCATTCGCTGCTGAGGACGCGGGTTCCGTTTTCGATGGAAACCAGAGCTCTGCCGTCTTTTGCTGAAGGGATGAACACCGTTGCTGTCTCGCCAGTCTTATATGACTTCTTGTCAGTAGCGAAACTGAGCATTGCCGGGGCATCCGGATTGCTTCTGCTGGAGCGTCCTATATAATCGGCCATGTCCGCGTAGAAGATTCCTCCAGTCGCGTGACCGCTGTCCAGATCCTTTATATATATGAGGTAGCGGCCCCAATCATTGTCATTGATATTGAAAGAAATGTTCATATCATTCTGACCTGATCTGAAAGTGCCTGAACTGTAGGCTGATGCGGCCGACGCATTGATGTACGAGTCGAGCGGGTCTCGTCTGGATTCCCACCACCAGCTCCATTTGAGCTTGAAGATTCTCCATTCGATCTGATGTCCGGAGATGCGTTTTCCGTCAGGGCTGACAACTGCCACAGGAATGTTGTGGGTGGTGCCGGTCGCGATATATTCGCCGTCAGCAGGAAGTTTGGCTCCTACATAGGCGCTGAACGGAGAGTAAGGCATTGTCAATGTCGTGAAACTCTCATCGCCTCCGTTCTCGAAAACGGAGCAGAGGACGTCTGCCGAGAGCATGCCGGGAGCCTGAGGCACTGCCGGAAGCCGTACTCTTTCGTGGGCTGCTCCGTTATTGTCCAGGCAGGCTCTGGCCAGATCCGTGCTGAATGTCTCGAAACTGCTTGCCGGATTTCGGAAAGTATAGCCCTCGAATCCGTTGAAACTTGTCTTTCCTGGTCTCAATGTCATGGACACTGTCGACAGAAGTCCTGAGGCGGCAGGTCCCGTGAGCCAGTTTGAAGAAATGTTTATGGGTGTCATGTTTCCGGCATAGAGAGCCTTGCTGCCGAAATCGACATTGACTTTCAGACGGTTAGGCTTTATTGCCTCGATTCTGAGCGACTTGTGGAAAGTCGCGCCGCCCACTTTCACGTAGGCGTTCCAGAGACCGGTAGGGCTGTCAGGTGATGTCGGAATTTCGAAGGTATAGAATCCGTTTTCCGACCTTCTGCAGACTTTTCTCGTAAAGAACTGTCCGAGCGGAGTGTATATGTCAATGGCAGCAGGATGGCTGTCAGGAATCTTGTTCTCGCTGAAGAGAATCATGTTCAGATGGAGGGTGTCGCCGGGTCTCCAGACACCGCGCTCGCCATAGACGAAGCCCTTCAATCCCTTCTGCAGAATCTCTCCGCCTGTGTCGAATCGGCTCAATGACATTTCCTCCCCATCGGTTACTTTTATGTAAGTAACTGATTCTCCTTTCTTTACACGGACGGCAAATGGCTTTCCGTTTACATCGATGGCTGTGAGTCCCTGTGCATCACTCTTTCCGCTGCCGATTTCCTGCAGTTGGTAATTGTATGCGGTTATCTCCGCTCCGGAAACCGGTTCAGCAGTAATGATGTCGCTGACTGCCACCCAAATCTTGGCGGCTTTTTTGCCGGCATCGGCATATTTGGCCACGACACCGAGCTTGGAAGCCATGAAACTTTTTTCAGGGTAATCGTAGTTCATGTAATATGACGGGGTCATCGGGTTGTTCCTGTCCTGCCACTCGTAAACCGACCAGTCATAGTTGTTGTAATAGAAATACGGATTAGGAATATCCCATACGGTCTCGTCTTCCTCTGACATGTTGCCGGATGCCAAGCTTGTCATATTGCTTGCAACTGTCTGTCCGTCAGAGTCCTTGCTGTAGATGTAATACTCTTTCCTGAAAGATAACCTGGCTCTGTAGATGGCATTCGGGTCCTGTTTGAAAAGGCTTGACAAGTCCACTGTGAAAGTGTTGCTCTTGCTCAGATCCTTGTCAGGGTCGGTATCGAGTCTCAATGTGTTTCTGTAAATCATTCTGCCGGCACGTCTGAGGCTGTTGTTGTCCCCATTGAGAGAATTGTCCTGCAGAAACATCAGCACGTTGCTCGGATATATCTTTATGATGCTGATATCCACGGCCTTGAGATTCTTGGCGACGAATGCCATGACAAGATTCTTAGTGTCGGGAAGAATACTGCCATTGCCTGCGAATGCCACTCCCGGCTCCGGGCTTTCCATTGTGAAGACATGTCTCCACGTATCACCGAGCCTGTTGCCGTTCATATCCCTGATGGCCGGGTCCAGTTCGAGAGTCAGAGAACCGTCCTCGCTCTTTCCCAGGTATAGTCTTATCTTGTTGTCAGTCACTTTGGCATTGACCTTAAGTGACTCCGTTCCGTTGCTGTAGTAATCGTTCTTGGACGAGGCAGTAACGCTGACGAGACCGTCGAGGGTCTGCCTGCTGTCGAGCGGCTCAGAGAAAGTTACGTCAATGTAATTGTTGTCGCTGTTCACAAGTTTCGTGTCAATGACATTGAACTTTCCTTTCGCGGGGATGACCGCAAATGCGGTACCGCATTCGTCGAACCCTGTCTTTCCCGGCAGGAATTTGATTGTCAATGTATTGTCTCCGTTTCCCCGCTTCAGTCCGGTAACATTGAAGTCGAATGCGCGCTCTCCGGATTGCTTTATCTCGGTGGTGAAACCGCTTTCAGGATAACCGAAGCTCAGCAGGTCCTCGGGATTCTCTACTGAAACGGAAGTGCTCATGACAAGAGTTCCGCTGACAGAGGCATTGTCAATGTCGGAGCTTGTGACAGTGATGTCATTGACCTCGAGCGAAGCCTCTTTCTTGGCGCTCACGAATCTGAACCTGAATTCGCTGTAGCGGCTGTCCGTGTCGGTCACTTTCCCGAGCATGAATGTGCAGTCGTAAGTCTTTCCCGGCTTTAGAGCTCCTTCTTCCGGTACGAATTCGATTCTGCTTGGGGAAGTCCAACGTGCAGATCCTTTGAGAGATGGAGAAAACTTGAACAGTTTTCCCGCCTCTTTGTCAGAGTCTGAAAGTTTGCCGCTTATTTTCTCAGCCGGGGAGACGAGTTCCACGACAATGCTGCCGCCGTCTGTAACAATTCCGCCGGTATAGGCTTCGATATAGTCAGCGAACCCGCTGTCAGGTGTCGCGGTGTTCTTCTGACCGCAACAGGAAATTGTCAATGCTGAGATACCTATGACAAAGATTTTCCTCAAAGTATGAATCAAATCCATAGTGCAATATAGTTTAAAGTGTTAGTATTCAGTTGTAAATATATGTAAATTTTCGCTCAAATCTATATCTCCGTAGATTATTTGCGGCATCTGACACGGTATGACAAATTGTCACCGTCATTGCATGTGGCACGGCAGTTGATTAAAATGTTTCCGGCTGCGTCAGATGGTGATGCGGCAAAAACATTGATATAAACATTTAAAATTATAGAATTATGATTAGACCATTGGCAGACAGAGTGGTTCTTGAGCCTAAAGAGGCTGAGACCAAGACAGCTGCAGGACTTTATATCCCGGATACAGCTAAGGAAAAACCACAGCAGGGCAAGGTAGTAGCTTGCGGACCTGGCAAGAAGGACGAACCTATGGAAGTCAAAGTCGGTGATGAGGTTCTTTATGGCAAATACGCCGGAACTGAGGTTACCGTAGAGGATAAGAAATATCTTATCGTCCGTCAGTCAGACATTATGGCTATTCTGTAAATTTAATTTTAGGAGATTATTATTATGGCAAAAGATATCAAATTCGACGTTGACGTTCGCGCAAAAATGAAACAGGGCGCAGACGCTCTTGCAGATGCAGTAAAGGTTACACTCGGACCTAAGGGTCGTAACGTTGTCATTGACAAGAAGTTCGGTGCACCTCAGGTTACTAAGGACGGTGTTACTGTCGCTAAGGAAGTTGAACTTAAGGACAGATTCGCCAATATGGGTGCACAGATGGTAAAGGAAGTCGCTGCCAAGACTAACGAGCAGGCAGGTGACGGTACTACTACCGCTACAGTTCTCGCACAGGCTATCATCAATGTAGGTCTGAAGAACGTTACCGCAGGTGCAAGCCCTATGGATTTGAAGAGAGGCATTGACAAGGCTGTTGCCGCTGTTGTTGCCGAACTTAAGGCTCACAGTCAGGAAGTCGGTGACGACTACTCTAAGGTAGAGCAGGTCGGTACCATTTCTGCAAACAACGATGCTACCATCGGTAAACTTATCGCTGACGCAATGTCAAAGGTAAAGAAGGATGGTGTCATCACTGTTGAGGAGGCAAAGGGTACTGAGACTGAGGTCAAGGTCGTAGAGGGTATGCAGTTCGACAGAGGCTATATCTCTCCATATTTCATGACCAATTCTGATAAGATGGAGGCTAGTCTTGACAGCCCATACGTTCTTATTACTGACAAGAAGATTTCTACAATGAAGGATCTTCTCCCTATCCTCGAGCCAATCGCAAGAGATGGAAAGTCACTCCTTATCATTGCAGAAGATGTTGATGGCGAGGCTCTTACAACATTGGTTGTAAACAAGATCCGTGGCGCTATCAAAGTTGCTGCAGTCAAGGCTCCTGGATTCGGCGACCGTCGTAAGGAGATGCTTCAGGATATCGCTACCCTTACAGGTGCCACCCTCGTTTCAGAGGAAAGAGGATTTACTCTTGAGAATACTACTCCTGAGATGCTCGGTAAGGCTGAGAAAGTCACCATCACCAAGGAAAATACCACTATCGTAGGTGGTGCAGGCAACAAGGATGACATCGCAGAGCGTGTTGACCTTATCAGAAAGCAGATTGCTACTTCTACTTCAGATTATGACAAGGAGAAACTTCAGGAGCGTCTCGGAAAACTCGCCGGTGGTGTTGCTGTCCTCTATGTAGGTGCTACTACCGAGGTTGAGATGAAAGAGAAGAAAGACCGTGTCGAGGATGCATTGAATGCAACCCGTGCTGCAGTCGAGGAAGGTTATCTTCCAGGTGGCGGTGTAGCTTACATCCGTGCTGCCGAGGCTCTTAAGAATCTTAAGGGTGACAACGAGGACGAGACTACAGGTATCCATATCGTAGCTCGTGCTATCGAGGAGCCTCTCCGTCAGATTGCAAGAAATGCAGGCGTTGACGGTAGCGTGATTATCCAGAAGATTCGTGAAGGCAAGGGTGACTTCGGTTACAATGCACGTACTGATGAGTATGTCAATATGTTCGAGGCCGGCGTCATCGACCCTACCAAAGTCAGCCGTGTCGCTCTCGAGAACGCTGCTTCAGTCGCAGGAATGTTCCTTACTACCGAGTGTGGTATCGTTGATATTCCGGAACCGGCTCCAGCTGCTCCTGCAATGCCTGAAGGCGGTATGATGTAAAATCTCGGGCTCTGCCGGACGGCAGGGCTCACAGATAATATAGACAGGTGTCCAGATTGTGATTTCACAGTTTGGACACCTGTCTTTGTTCTGTACGGAACTTTGGCCTCTTGTTCGTGCCGTCTTACCAGTTTTTGTACGGGTTTCCGGCCAAGGCGGAATTGTAATAACGGGCATCGCCCGTGACTTCCTTGCCGAGCCAGGAAGGTCTGTCGAAAGGCTCGTCAGGTGAATCCAGTTCGATTTCGGCCATGACAAGTCCCTCATTGTCACCATGGAATTCATCCACTTCGAATGTGTGTCCGCCGAAATCGACGAGGTGACGGGTTTTGTCAATGACGCCGGGCTCGCAGATCTGGAGGAGCTGCAGGGCATCATTGACAGGTATCTCTTGCTCCCACTCGTAGCGGCTTATGCCATCGGCATCGCCCTTGCCCTTGATGGTGATGAAACCTTGGTCGTCGCGGATGCGGATGCGGACAGTGCGCTCCGGGACTGAACATAGGTAACCCTGGGAAATGCGCATTGACTTGCGCACATCCGGTTTGAAGTCTCCCTTCAGAAGAAATTTCCGTTCTATTTCCTGTGCCATGATTTGGATTGCTTAAGAATCGACATCACAAAGTAACACATAATTATCCGGTTCTTTTGTGGAAAATTATTGTTTTTTTACGTCATCATTCATATCTTGTGATGGTGAAAGGACGCAATGGACTTTTCCGGAGCGTCCTCTGCCGCACTGCGTACACCTAAAGCGCAGACTGAAACTATTAATTTCAAAACAATATGAAAAGGCACTTATTGCTTATTATGCTTTCTCTGGGACTGATGGCAGTTACCGGATGTAAGAAGAGCCCCTCTGAAGAGGCTAGCGACCTGAAATTCTTGCCAGGCCAGGAATTTACCTATGTTTTCGAGCCGGATGCCGGCGAAGCTACTCTGCAGTTTGACGCGGCCCAGATATGGATGGCTGCCAAAACGGGCTCCGAACTGGAAAATGAATGGCTGACCCTTACTCCTGCGTATGGACAGGGCGGACCGGCTATCATCACTATCGGCGTCGCAGCGAATCCTACAGATGCGGAAAGGACCGCAGTGTTCATGGTTACATGCGGAAAAGACCGGAAGGAAGTGACAGTAAGACAGTACTCTATGACATCCGATGAGACGAAATTCGTATATATTCCGGATGAAAACTTCAGAGAATACTGTCTTTCTAATTTTGACCTGGACGGTGACAAGAGACTTTCCAAGGAAGAAGCATTGGCAGTTACCGAAATCTCATGCGAAGACCTGGAAATCAAATCTCTCAGCGGTATAAAATTCATGTCGAACCTGCAGAAGCTGAACTGCCGTCATAATCTGATAGAAGGAGACCTCGATCTCAGCGGATTTGCGGCATTGAAAGAACTCGTTGCAGACCATAATGTCTATACCAGTTTGAATCTCAGCGGCTGCTCTGCATTGGAGACATTGAAGGCAAATGACAACTACACCTATGATGAGAAGCAGCTTTTCATGCTGTTCCCGATGACAAGCATTGACCTTACCGGCTGCTCATCGCTCAAGTCAATCGACCTTCAGGACAACGGCCTTCTTGCTATCGACTGCAGCGACTGTCCTGATCTCGAAGAGCTCAATGTAGCATATAACTCGCTCAATAGCATTGATGTAAGCAAGTGTACGAAACTTGCTCAGGTCAGCATCAGAACAAATAAGTTCAATAAGAGCGTTGACTTTAGTCATTGTCCGAACCTGACATATCTCGGCGCCTGGGAGGCCAATCTTACAGGACTGAACGTATCAGGCTGTACCAAACTCCAGCAGCTTATCGCCTACAGGAACCCTGACCTCAAGCTGATGGACGTTAGCGACAATACTGCGCTCTATGAACTGAACCTCTATGAGACAGGAATCACTGAAATCAATGTCAAGAACAATCCGGAGCTGACAAAACTGAACCTCGGAGTCACAGGAGGACTGAAATCTATCGACCTCTCGTCATGTACCAAAATCACAGAACTGAATCTTCAGGAAAACAGCCTGACCACTCTCGACGTATCACCTTGCAAGAACCTGCAGGTGCTCAAGGCTGAACTCAATGACCTCTCATCCGTTAATCTTTCAGGATGCGGTTCATTGAACAAATTGTATCTGTATGACAACAAACTGACGGATGTGGATTTGAGTTCATGCGTGAAGCTCGGCAGTCTGGACATCAAGAACAACAAGCTGACTTCACTCGATATGAATGCCTCTACAGGGCTGTATTTCCTTGACTGCTCGTCAAATAATATCAATGACCTCAAGATAGACCAGTGCGGAAATCTTACGACTCTCTTGGCTGAGTCCAATGTGTTGGAGGCTCTTGACCTTACACCTAACAAGTTGCTTGAGGAGGTGACATTGGGCAAAAACAAACTCGCGTCATTGGACATCCGTGGCCTTTCGGCACTTACTACCATTGAACTTACGGCTAACAAGATTGACCGTCTCGACCTGCATGGCTGTACCGCACTCGACGAACTCCACATGTCTGAGAATCTGGTGGATTACATCACATTTTACGGCTGTACCGCACTTCGATATGTCGATATCAGGAACAATAAGGTCAAGTCTTTGGATTTCAGTGCAAATGAGAAGATGAACTTCCTGTTTGCAACACAGAATCCTGATCTCACGACTGTATTTATCAAGGAAGGTGCAAACTATAGCACCATCGATGTGGATTCTTCAGTTACCGTTTATACGAAGTCAGGTGACGATTTCAGTGAAGTGGGCGGAAACTGGGGTGATGGTGATGTTGACCCGTGGAAGAAATAATTAATCTAGGACATTATGAAGAAAATATTATATATGGCTGCTGCCGTTGCTGCAGCGGTTTCCTGCCAGACAAAGAACGATGTTGAGGTTCTTTCCGGAAAGAGGGAAGTGACTGTATATCATCATGATATGGCTACAAAGACCGGAATCTCCTATGAGGCTTCCGATGTGTCTCACCTTGTGTGGAATGAAGGTGACAAAGTGATGTACATCACAAGCGACAAGTCCGGACTGTACGACTACGGATTCCAGGAGGCTGTCGTGACTTCAAACAAATTCACGGCATCGATTTCAGACAAGGCAGGCAAGAGCGACAATATGCTGGTTTTCTGGCCGTCTTCCGCTTTGGCACTCGGAAGCAGCGACACGAACTTCTGGATGGACAAGGAACTGACAGTCAAGAGTACTGATGATTTCAACGGCCGTCGTCTGCCGATGATTTCAATGTTCAGCGTTCCGGAAGGGACCGAGGTCAATGCCGACTATACTCCTCTTGCTTCAGTTGTCCGCGTATCGATAGATTCGACCGGACATGCGAAGGAAAGACTACTTTCTCTCACCATCACGACTGCAGAGCAGTGCTATGGCGTTTATCAGATCGCTACAACTGCCGAGAACGGCTACACATTCAAGGGAAAAGGAAATACCGTAAAGGTGAACTTGTCCGACAAGCCTATGCTGAAGGACCTGAAATATGTGTATATGGTTATGGCAAGGGCTTCATACACAGGCGTTCAGCTTGATATTGAAACAGACAAGACCACTTATACTTTTCAGGACGGAAAGATGGACCTCTCCCGCCCGGGAAGATACCTTTACCGTATGCCTGTGACGCTTGGGGAAATTCCTGAGCCGGAAATCAAGAAGTTCCATCTTGTGACTGACGCTTCAGATGTCGTGGACGGAGGCACATATCTGATTGCGGCGGAGTCGTCTGCCGGCAAGTATTTTGTCATGAAAAACACCGACTCCAACAAATATCTTGAGCGTACGGAAGTATCTGTGGATGAGGACGGAACATTGCCTGCATCTGAGGAACTCCTCACATATTCTCTTGTAGCCGGCAAGGGCACCGGTGACTATGAGGGACGCTTCTCATTCAAGATGTCAAGCCTCGGCACGAAGTCTTACATTTCATCACCTGGTGCTGTCAGTGAGGCTGTTGAGTATATGGGTACATTCTGGTACAAGACCGCAAGCGACCTGACAATGTCCAATCCTTGGTGGAAAGTTACAGTTTCTGCCGATGCGTGCAGGATAGAGTCCCATGAGCTCAAGGTAATGGGCGAGCCGTCAGGACGTTACGGACATATCGTCCATTTCAATGACAAGAGAGCATTCGGCGTTGCCGCTCCTGAGGCGGATCCAGAGAATTACAGAGAAATCAGACTCTTCGTCTTGAAATAGGACGGTCTTTCCTGAATTCGCCCTCACGGGCTTTAAATCAGAGTTGTTTATACGGGTGACTAAAATTTCATTTTTAGTCACCCTTTATGTATCTTTGTTAGTTTGGAAGTTAAATGGACTTAAAAACTACGACAAATGATTACATTCGGATACAATAACAAGTTCAGCAGCATTTTGCGCTCACTTGCAGCTATTGCAATAGGTTTGGTGATGGTATGTGCCACTGACGCTACCACAACCGTAGTTAAGATAATCGCAGCCTTCCTTTTCGCTGCCGGAATCGTGTCTTTCGCATACGGCTTCGCCAACAGAAAGAGCGGAACCTTCGGACTGATGACTGTCAATGCAGTTGTTGACATTGTCATTGGCCTGATTCTTTTTCTCTGGCCGGGATTTGTCGCCGGAGTGATTGTCGCCATCATCGGAATCGTGATTCTGGTTTTCGGCGTCATCCAGATATTGGCATTGGCGGGAACAATGTCATTGCTGGGTTCCGGCGGCCTGAATATCTTGCTGGCCTGTCTTGCTATTGCCGGTGGTATTGTGCTGATTTTCAACCCGTTCTCTGAGCGTATCATGAGTATTCTTGCCGGCGTGTTCCTGATTTATTATGGAATTACAGACCTCATTTCCATGAGAAGGGTCTCAAAGGCGAAAAAAGAATACGAGATACATTTCACTGAAACCAGAGTCGATCCGGATTCTACCATTGATGTTGATGCAGATGATGACTTTGATGGAATCAAGGATGTGGATTATCATAAGATAGACGAACAGTAGGCAGATGATTCCTCAGGATACCGTCAATAAGATATTGGACTCGGCGCAGATTGTCGATGTCGTCAGTGACTTCGTTTCTCTGAAGAGACGGGGCGCTAACTTCATTGCATGCTGCCCGTTCCATAACGAAAAGACGCCATCCTTCTATGTCTCTCCGGCGAAAGGCATTTACAAGTGCTTCGGTTGCGGAAAGTCAGGGACGGCGGTCGGTTTCGTCATGGAGCACGAGAACATGACTTATGTCGAGGCCCTGAAGTATCTGGCCAGAAAATATGGCATTGAAGTAAAGGAGAAGGAGGAAACTCCTGAGGCGATTGCGGCGAGACAGAGGAGCGAAAGCCTCTTGCTGGTGCTGGATTACACCGAGCAGTTCTTCCAGAAAAGCCTTGATACGCCGGAAGGCAAGTCGATAGGCTATGCCTATTTCCGAAGCAGGGGACTGGAGGATGCCACTATCAGGAAATATGGGCTCGGATGGGCACCCAAGGCCGGAAACGCATTGGCCACAGAGGCATTGTCAAAGGGCTACAAGGAGGAATTCCTTACTACGACCGGTGTCTGCATAAAGCGTCACGACGGCTCGTTGTGCGACAAATTCTACGACCGCGTGATTTTCCCGATTCATTCGGTGAGCGGCCGCGTGATTGGATTCGGCGGAAGAACTCTGAGGTCCGACTACAAGACCGCCAACATCGGAAAGTATGTAAATTCACCGCAGTCGGAGGTCTATGACAAGAGCTCGACACTGTACGGAATCTATTTCGCAAAGAGCGAGATCGTCCGCCAGAACAAGTGCTATCTCGTTGAGGGATACCTGGATGTATTGTCGATGCATCAGCTCGGAATTGCCAATGTGGTGGCTTCCAGCGGTACTTCATTGACAATTCCGCAGATTAGGCTGATTAAGAAGTTTACGGACAATGTCACTGTCATGTATGACGGAGACTCGGCCGGAATCCATGCCGCGCTCAGAGGCATTGACCTTATCCTCAAGGAGGGGCTCAATGTCAGGGTGGTGCTGATTCCGGACGGCGATGATCCGGATTCCTATTCGCGTAAGCACTCATTGGAAGAGGTCCAGTCGTTCCTGAAGTCGGCCGAGAAGGATTTCATAGTTTTCAAGACGGATCTGCTTCTGGGACAGGCGGGTGACGATCCCTTGAACAAGGCAGGTCTCATCAATGATATTACTGATACTCTGGCACTTGTGCCGGACCAGATCAAGCGGGCGGTATATGTGCAGATGACCTCGCAGAAGTTCGGAATCTCCGAAGATGCGATTTACAGCCGAATCACCGATACCCGCCAGAAGATGCTCGAAAATGAGCGGAAAGAGGCTGAACGCGAACGGATGCGCGCAGAGCGCGAGGAGGCCCGTGTCAATGCCAATGTGGCTGAGGCCAATGCTGGAGCTCCTTCCGAGCCGCTGCCTGTGGACTATGGTGAACCTGTGGACAGCATTGACGGTGGTTATATTCCGGAAGGTTATTTGCCTCCGGAGGAGGTGGGTGAGCCTGCTGCCGAGGCGCCTGAGACTCCGAAAGTGACTTCCGAGGAGGGGATTTTGCTGGAGAATCCTGTGATGGCCCCGTCAGAGAAGGAACTGCTGGTGCTTATTCTGAAGTACGGACTTGAGACCTTGGATTTCGAGACGGATTCGGAATATTATGATAAGAATGAGAAGTTTACGGTGGCTGACTTCATACGTGACGCTATTGATGGACGTGAGTTTGCCAACACTGTTTATCGCAGGACTTACAATGAATATTTCCGTCTTTATGACGGCGATGCGACATTGACCCAGGACGATATAATCCGTAAGATAATGGACGGGCCCGACAGGGTGATGGCGACATTGACAGGAGACCTTACTCAGGACAAGTATCTGCTGACGGTCAAGAACTTTGCGGATTCGATGACGTCATTGTCTTCGTTTCTGGTCATTAATGTGCCGAGGGCCATACTTGTGTATAACTCGAAGATCGTGAGGATGCAGGAGATAGAGATTTCGGAGAAACTGAATGCCATGAAGCATGGGGAGTGTCCGGAGGAGGAAATGATGGCGCTGCTGGAGAAATTCCAGAAAACGGCGGCCTTGAGAAAGAAAATAACGGAGAGGCTGGGACGTGTTCAGTAATGCGGCCCGCTGATTTTGGAAATAGTTAAAAATCAATATATTATGGACAGTAAATTCAAGAGAACATTAGTTACCTGTGCGCTGCCGTATGCCAACGGTCCTGTGCATATCGGACATCTTGCCGGTGTGTATGTGCCGGCTGATATCTATGTCAGGTACCTCAGAATGCGTGGCGAGGATGTCCTTTATGTCTGCGGAAGTGATGAGCACGGCGTGCCTATCACCATTGCCGCCAAACGTCAGGGATGTTCACCACAGGACATTGTGGACAAATATCACAAGATAATCAAGGATTCGTTCACCGGACTCGGAATCAATTTCGATATCTATTCCAGGACTTCTTCCAAAGTCCATGAGAAGAATGCTTCAGAGTTCTTCCGTAAGCTTTATGACGATGACAAGTTCATCACCAAGGAGACTGAGCAGTATTTCGACCCCGAGGCCAAGACTTTCCTTGCAGACCGTTATATTACAGGTACTTGCCCTAAGTGCGGCAATCCTAACGCTTATGGTGACCAGTGCGAGAAGTGCGGAAGTACCCTCAGCCCTGAGGAACTTATCAATCCGAAGTCGGCATTGAGCGGAAGCAAGCCGGAGAAGGTGAAGACCAAGCATTGGTATCTGCCTCTGGACCAGTACGAGCCTTGGCTCCGCGAGTGGATTCTGGAGCAGCACAAGGAGTGGAAGACCAATGTCTATGGCCAGTGCAAGTCTTGGCTGGATGCTCATCTTCAGCCTCGAGCAGTGAGCCGTGACCTTGACTGGGGCGTTCCTGTCCCTGTCGAGGGTGCAGAGGGCAAGGTCCTCTATGTCTGGTTCGATGCGCCTATCGGCTACATCTCCAATACCCAGGAACTTCTTCCTGAAAGCTGGACAAAGTGGTGGAAATCAGAGGATACCAAGCTTGTCCATTTCATCGGAAAGGACAATATCGTGTTCCATTGCATCGTGTTCCCGTCAATGCTGAAGGCTTATGGCGACGGCTACATCCTTCCTGACAATGTGCCTGCAAATGAGTTCCTTAATCTCGAGGGTGACAAGATTTCGACCTCCAAGAACTGGGCTGTCTGGGCTCACGAGTATCTGGAGCAGTTCCCTGGAAAGCAGGACGTCATGAGGTATGTCCTTACTGCCAATGCGCCTGAAACCAAGGATAACGATTTCAGTTGGAAGGATTTCCAGCAGCGTAACAACAGCGAGCTCGTTGCCATTTTCGGTAACTTTGTGAACAGGGCTATTGTACTTACCCACAAGTATTTCGAGGGAAAGGTCCCTGCTGCCGGCGAACTTCTTGACATTGACAAGGAAACTTTGGCTCAGGTACCTCAGCTGAAGGCTTCGTTGGAGAAAAACATTGAAACTTATCATTTCCGCGAGGCGCTGAAGGATGCCATGTCCATCGCCCGTCTCGGTAATAAGTATATTTCTGATACTGAGCCTTGGAAGGTGGCCAAGACTGATATGGCGCGTACTGCGTCTATTCTCAATGTCAGCCTCCAGATTTGTGCTGACCTTGCAATAGCTTTCGAGCCGTTCACTCCGTTTGCCGCCGAGAAGCTCCGCAATATGCTTGACGTGGACTTCTGCGCCGGTGTGGATCACCGCAAGGGTGAGCAGGAGACTGTCAATACCTATAAGGAGGGTGAGGGTGCAGCTTTGCATACTGTTTCTGCTGATGTCAATGCTTGTTCATGCACTGACGGCCGTGTCTGCCTGAACTGGGATGTTCTCGGTTCTGAGACTGTTCTCCCTGAGGGTCACCAGCTCAAGGATGCCGAGCTTCTCTTTGCCAAGATCGAGGATGAGGCTATCAATGCCCAACTGGCCCGTCTTGATACCATCCGTGCTGAGCGTGAGGCTGCTGCCAAGGCCGAGGCTGCAAAGCAGGTTGCTCCTCAGAAGCCTGAGGTGGAGTTTGAGGATTTCGAGAAGATGGATATCCGTACAGCCACTGTTCTTGAGGCTGTCAAGGTGCCTAAGTCTGACAAGCTTCTCAAGCTTACCATCGACACCGGCATTGACAAGAGGGTTATCGTGTCAGGAATCGCCAAGTTCTATTCTCCAGAGGATATGGTAGGCAAGCAGATCTGTATTCTTGCAAACCTCAAGCCCCGTAAGATTTTCGGCATAGAGTCCAAAGGCATGATTCTCATGGCCCGCCAGGGTGACGGCAAGATGCGTTTCATCACCCCGGCCGAAGCTCTCAACAACGGCGCTGACATCGGATAACAATTTTGCTGTCCGGTGCGATTTTCGGTGCGATTTTCGACCCTCTTGACAGGTAAATTTATCCGTAATTGTTTGTATCCTAATTGGTTAAGTAATAAGTCTCTTGCCAAGAGGTGTCAATGAAAGGTGGTCTTGGCAGATCCCTTTCCTGGCCCTAATCTCGCAATGCGTTCAATTTCAGAATCTTACCGCGAATGAGTCCGGAATTACGCCTGCCAAGAAGGTCGAAATTTTGCGCCTGTCCAAGCTAATAAGCCTAATATCGACACGCAGGGAAGGGCCGAACTTTATACGTGAGGCCATGAAGTTGGCAGCCATTACCAACGAGGCGCTGGCGCAGAAGCTGAACGTCATCCGCAACACCGTACAGCTCTGGTTCAAGAAGGATGACATCACGATCAGCAACATCTACAAGATCGCCGAAGGCTACGGGTGGGAAGTCAACATCACGTTCAAGTTGAAAAAGGTTTGACACTATCATCTTGTGTGAAACCTGAACAGCGAACATCAAAGTGGGATGTCAAATTTGAGAAATGGACGTATATTACCTTTCTAATATAATTTGTAATGAATCTACGTAAGACACTTGCTGTTTGGCTTACCGTGATGACGGCAGCCTGTTCCTGCAACAGAGAAGCATTCAAGCCTGTAGATAATGTCGTTTTCATACAGGACGCAAGACTTGAGGAGGCTGGGCAGACACTTTCGCCTGGCGATGCCTTTCATCTTCATGGCATAGGCTGCCAACAGACGGACAATGTCATGCTTACATTTACTTGGGAGACCGGTGACGCAACTATTCCTGTAGGTAAGGTGTCCGGTATCTATGCAAAGAAACAAGATGTGACGCCAGTCGGCATAACCGCCGTACTTCCATATAGGTATCCGGCAGCGGATGTGGAAGTCAACGTAATGCGTGAGGGAAAGCTGCAGAGAATCGGATTATTGAGAATCACGGACGGACAGTCACCGAAGGAATTGAGACTCTATGGAGTCAGCCATGTGTCCTGCAAAATTGACGGATTCATGCTTGACATGAACAATGCCTGCCAGAAATCCCTTGAGGTTGCACTGCCTGAGAATCTCCATTCAGTCATCAATGTTCCGCGATCATATGGGCTTTGTGGCATCTCTGGGAAGGACGGGCACCGGACAGCCGTATGTGTCGATTTCTTCACCGGCGAGGTCAAGACTCGCGCTATTGATGTCATGGCATTATTCCTGACTCCGTCAAATGCCGCCGTGGCTGTTGTATGTCATGATGGAATCTGCGCATTGCAGACATTGCCGATTGAAATCGGAGCCGACTATATGACAAAGTCGGACGCACTTGGACCTGTGCAGCCGACATTTGCCATGCCAGATGGCCTGAAGCCTGAATATTTCGGAAACTATCCAGGAGTGTCCATCGGAACGGAAGAATCCACTTCATATCTTCTTTCTGCAAACAAGGGTGATGGCAACTGGACTGCGGTCATGCTGGACAAAGAGGGCTTCCACATAATGGAGGATATCGCAGCCGAATCATTGATTCCGTTCAGGGCGGGCAGTGACGCCGGATATATTGCCACATACGGAGGGGTGAGTCGGTTCCGCCTGGTCAATCCTGAAAACGGAACTATCGGCCAAGCCATTTACACCTGCAAAATCGGACAGATAATATCCGCCACGTCGAATTCTGAAAAGCCTGGCCACATTCTTCTGAACGTTTCGGAGACATCCAATGGCTTGCAAATCTATGATCTTGCTTGGAACGACACGAAATCTCTATCCCATATCACTTTGCCGAATTCAGCAAACGACTATGCAGAAGTTCTGATGGCGAACTGATTCTAAAACAGACTGAGCTCTTGATTACTCAAGAGCCTCAAGTGAATCAGACGATATTTTAATACAGCGTGGAATTGCGGACAGAATAATCCAAAATTCCACGCTGTATTATATGAATTCGTTATGAAGTCAGGCGAGAATTCGTCCCGCCACCTCATCAGAACTTGAATGACAATCCTGCCGACACGTAGCCCGCGTCATGGCCGCCCTCCACCCAGAGTCCGGCCTTGTTGCAGAAGTACCAGCGGAGTCCGGCAGTGGCCAGTACGCCCATCTTCGTGTCCATCTTGTTGAATGTGGAACTGGCTTTCTCTCCGCTTTCGTGGTCAGTGGTATGTTCTCCGATCAGTCCTGCATCGATCATCGCCCTCGCGTAGAGTTCGAGACGGCTGCATAGTGTTATGTGATAACTGAGACCTGCCGCAAAGTCAACTCTGTTGCAGAACGTGTCCTGCTGCTTGTCACCATAGCCGTTGTCCAGCATCCAGTTGTAGCTGTAGCGGGAGTATTCTCCTCCTATTGACCAGCCCAGGCTTCCGAAACGTCCGAAATCAAGGAAACAGATGTCCGAATATATCATTATCGGAGGGACAGCCATCTTGAATGAGGATTTGGAGCCGTCAGTTGCATGCTTCATCACCTTTGTCCACTCCGCGATTACAGGGGAGGCGCCGACCTGGATTGTCCTCGTGTATTTCGGGAACACTATCTCAGATTTGGTACGCTTCCAGTCCACGTTCTTATTGGCGTCGGAAGAGGCGATTCCTCCCTGGACGCCGACCTGCCCGTCCTTGAACTTCCCATCCACGCGGAGAGCAGTGCCTCCGTAAGAGGATTCCCACGCATGGATGACATCCATGAACGTGCTGAATTCGCCCTCCTGTATCCTCGAGGCAAATTCTGGATAGTCATATATCTTTCCGAAATATTTGTTCAGCATTGCCCTGGACATCGGCGGATCAGCCTTGTCAAAGATGCTGTTGCGGGTATCAGACCCGACCATTATGGCCATGTCCCCGGCAATGCTAAGGTACCACGAGCGGACCGGTTTCACGACCGTGATGTTTCTTCCCGTCCTTTCGGCTTCAACGGTGAAAAGAGAGTACAGGTCAATGCCTTTGCCACGGTATTCCTCACGCACCCATTCGACCTTTGCCGGACCGCCCAATGCTCCGTACATCTTGACCAGTCTCTTCACATATTTGTCCGAACCGTCAAGAAGCAGGGAATCGACGTCTTCATTGACATATCTAATCCTCTTGCCGTCGGCGGTAAGGCTTATTTCAATGTTGTCGGGGCGGTTGACAAGAGCCGAACGGAGATAACCGTCAATGACTTTGTCCTCTCCCTTGTTGAGCCATACCCTGACATTGACAATCTCTTCCTTCTGACGCTTTGCCTTCTTGTCGGAGACTGTCTGTGCGTGCGACGTGATACCTGCCGCCAGGGCCAATGCCGTCAAAGCGCAGGTGATGATTCCCGTTTTCATGTCCTATTCGGAGTCAACGGAGAAACTTAAGCCGAAACTGCCGCCGCCATAGCTGCCGCTGAAGATGTAATTCTTCTTGTCCGCCGTCTTCCGGTAGATTTCAGAACCTTCGCTCTTGGTGAAGCCCGCAGGTATGAACTTGGCGTAATAGGTTGTCGATACGGACTTGTCGCAATTGTAGTCGAAGAAGGTCAATGTCTTCATGCTGCCGAGTTCTTTATACTGCCAATTCTCGACTTCCCCGTCAAATACAGGAAAGCCGTCCAGGAATGGATACTCCTTGACAACAGTGGCCCAAGTCACCTTGTCTTCATGGTTAATTGAAGGTTTGTTTCCTGACCCTTCCTTGCCGCAGCTGAAAATCATCATTGCGGCACAGATGAATAATAATAACTTTTTCATGTCATTAGTGGTTTATATGTTACAAATATATTGCCCCTCCCCCTAAATTACAAGAAAAAAATTTACTTTTTTTATAATCTGTTCAGTTCCTCCAGATTCCTGTCAATTTTCTCGAATCTTTGCTTTCCGAAACCATATGTCAATCGCAGCAGAATCTTGCGGCTCTCCCCATGCCCCCATGACGACAGTGTCAGGTTATCTTTTGTTCCATAACTGTCCCAACGCTCAGTGTGGAAGACATCCGTCATCAGCAGGGCTATGCGCAGGCAGCCGTCAAGCCAACTCTTGTTGAGGCCCAGGTCAATGCTGCCTGTCGGCCTGCAGACCTCATAGCTTCCGCCCTGCCGTTTGGAGTAGAATCGCCCTGAGATTTCGAGGTTGATGCCGAGCGGCAAGAGAAAGCTGTTGCTTGAAGACAAGAAACAGGACGGACGTCTGTACTCATGTCTGTACGTTTCGTAATCCAGTTTGTTCATGAAGTAGTACAGTCCGACGTTTGTGCTGAAGTCCCACCAAGGTGTGAGGCGTTTGGAGAATACGGCGTCGAACCCGACCTGTTGCTGGGTTCCGATATTCTTCGTCGTCATGATTGTCTTGTCGCTTCCATATACATCCGTAAGTGATGTGAAATAGCCATCGAGATGGTTGTAATAGAGGTTCAATGACAGACTGCTCCAGGTGTATGACAGCATAATCTTGTTGCACACTTGAGGCTTGAGAAACGGATTGCCTTTCCAATAGGACAATTCGTCGAGCAGGTATTCAAACGGGTTCAGGTCCTCGTACCTGGGCTTGTCCTGTCTTCTGCTGTAGAGCAATGCGATTTTGTTCTTTCCGTTGATGTTGTATGTTGCACTGAAATTCGGGAACAACCGGAGATGGTTCCCGGTGTTCGTCTCGGCATCCTGACTTGTCATAGAAAGTAGCCTGCTGAATGTGTGCATATACTCCATCCGCAGTCCGCCACTTAATTCAATCTTATTCCATGTGCGGGTATATTGCGCATAGGCCTCAAGGTTCTTTTCCTTGTACAGGAAGTCGTTCGAACGTCCAGTATCCATGACTCCGTTCTTCTTGAAGATAAATGAATTGTCGCTCCCGATAAACGTTGTCTTGACACCTGCAAGTATTTCGTTCTGCACATTTGGTCTGTATTTGTAGTCTGCCAGAAGCGCATAGATGTCAATATCTTTGTCAGGTTCCGAGTAAAAGAAATCGGAACGGATGGGCGTGTCGTCTGCCGTGAAATACTCATTGGGTTGTTCGCAGCGTGCTTTGCCGTCGAAATGGGTCCAGTCCGCGGAGAATGATATTTGTGTATTTGATGATGGCCGGTACTGATAACTCAGACTGTTGTTGTACTGGAGATTTTTCTGTTCAATATAGTTGTTGCGGGCTTTGAGTATATTGACCAGCCGGTCCGTTCCCTGATAGATTTCTGTCGTTGTCCGTGTCTCTCCTGGACCTGCGAGAACGTTTACGGTGCTGCTTATGAAAAGTCTGTTCTTTTGATTAGGCTGCCAGGAAAAGTCAATGCCAGCCGAGTAGGTGTTGCGCTTGTCCGTGTCAGCCGTCTCGGATATGTTCTTGTCCCCATTCTGGACCTTTTCGTAACCATAATCCATCGCGTAGTGCCCTATACTGTGGTTGTAGTTCAGCCCCAATTGCCATTTGTCCGTATTGTACGACATGGCGAGGTCTGAATTCTGTTTCAGGTTTTCCCAGTAACCGACGCCATGTGATGTGGTTATGAAAAAGCCCGATCGCCCTGATGCTTTGAGGATAATGTTTATGACACCACCGGAGCCATCTGCCCCGAAGCTTGCATCAGGGTTATGAGAAATCTCTATTTGAGAGATCTTCTCGGAAGAGAGGGTGCGGAGATAAGTTGACAACTCGTCTCCCTGCAGCATGAGCTTTCTTCCGTTGACATATATGGCTGTTCCTCCAAGAGCCGCCAGAGAAATGTCGCCTTTATTGTTTACGGAAATGCCGGGGGAATGCTTCAACACGTCCAAGGCGTTCCCTACGTCGGTAAGGTAGGATTGCGCGACATGAATCTGAATCTTTCCATTCGCAGAAGTCGTCATCGGACGTGATTTCCGCGCGGTGACGACGGCATCTTTCAATGAAATCTCCTCCGGTTCCAAATGAATGTCCGGAAGCGTCTGAGATTCTGCAAGGGTGATGTCCTTCTGGAACTCCTTATATCCAAGTGTCTTTATGCATAGGAGAAACTTGCCGTTGTGGACTGGAAAAAGATACTGCCCATTGCTGTCGGTTATAGTGGTTTCCATCAATACATTATCCGGTAATGATGCCAGCATGACGACAGCAGCGTCAAGTCCTTTTCCCTGTTCGTCCAAGACTCTTCCTCTTATACCGTCTTGAGCATATGCGGATAAGGCTTGGCTCATTCCAATGCAAGACAATAGAATACTTATGATAAAAACACTCGTGTCAATCGATTTCAAACGGGGCATAGTTGTTATGTTGGTGGTTCTACGGTGCAAATATACTGCCCCCCCCTAAATTACAAGAAACTGAATCACTTTTTTATAACCTGTCATTCGATACCTTGTTTCAGAGGGCTGCTATTCTGGTTATCAAAGTTTATTCCGCTATCTGCCGGCGGGACGCGGCCACACTCTGGTATTTAGAACCGTTGAATATCAATTAGTTATAAAATGCAGCGTGGAAACGCGACCAAAAAAAGCCTGCGTTTCCACGCTATATCTAAAATGGTATCTGATTATCAGTGAGTTACAAAACACTCCGTGGCCGCGTCCCGCCAACGCTCACATTGGTGTTTTGTAAAAGAAACTCTTCCGCCGCCCTGTCAGAGCTCAATTGCGACTGTCGCCTTCGTATAGACCCTTCCGCTGCGGATGCTGAGTGGCCACGTGCCGGTCTCGTATGACATCGGGGCGTTTGTCAATGTTAATGTCAATGTCTTACCTTTATGGGTCTGAAGCAAGAGGTGATGCAAGGGAGGACAGTGATATTGACCTGTTGGTTCTTCTTGATAAGGATAGACCTACTTATGATGAAGAGAATGAGGTTAGATGGCCTTTGTATGAACTGGAGATCAAGACAGGTGTATCCATTAACCCTTACATAATTCCAAGATAATCATGGGAAAACAGGCCATTCAAGACTCCATTTTATGTAAATGTTGTAAATGAGGGGGTGATATTATGAAAGAAAGTCTTGACCAGGAGAGTAGGGATTCATTGATAGCTTATCGGATAGAAATGGCTTATGGAAGTCTTGAGGAGGCAAAGCTTATGATGCAAGGTGGGTTCTATAATGCATCTATTAACAGGTTGTACTATGCCTGCTATTACATGGCTGTAGCCCTACTTTTGAAATATAACATTGCAGCCCAAACCCATAGTGGAGTAAAAACAATGCTCGGAATGCATTTTACTTCAAAGGGTATGCTGTCAATATCAGCAAGCAAAATATTTGCAACACTTTTTTCTAAAAGACATAGCAGTGACTATGATGCTTTTGTGTATTGTGACCAGGAAATGGTTGATGAACTTTTTCCCAAGGCTGAGGCATTCATCGATGAAGTAAAAGAATTGATTGACAATGGTGTCAATGAAGGGCGCATGAGCTAAATAAAAATTTCGGCATATTATTAAATATTTGTACCTTTATAGGGGATTTTTAATAATATGAAAAGAATATTGTTGGCGGTTTTGTCGCTGGTGATGCTGTGCCCTATGTATGGAAGAACGGTGAAGGGCCGTGTCCAGTGCGAGGGACGAGGGGTAGCTGGAGTCGCAGTCTCCGATGGTGTATCGGTGGTGCAGACGGATGCTAAGGGTAATTACCATTTCGAGCAGAATGATGAAAGTCGGATAGTTTTCATCTCTACACCTTCGGGTTATATTTCTTCGAGAAGAGGCGGCGAGGACTGCTATTGGCAGAATATCGAGGATGGAAAAAAATCCTATGATTTTACATTGAACCGGAACCTTAAGGATGACACTCATCATAATGTTATCGTGATAGCGGATCCGCAAATAGCTGAGGCTGATGAATTTAATGGCCTTAGGCATAATGCTTTGGCGGTGAGGAACTGCTATGACAAGGTTTCGGATGTCTACACTTTCGGCCTCTGCCTTGGTGATATTGTCGGCTGGAATCATGCGCTGTATCCTGAATTTAACAATATCATGGACAGCACCGGTGTGGCATTCCGTACTGTCATGGGAAACCACGACATGACTAATTATGGACGTTCTTTTGAAGGATCGATGCGAGATTACGAAAAAATGTACGGCCCCTCATACTACTCGTTCAACGTAGGAAAGGTTCACTATATAGTCTTGGACGATAATTTCTTCGTAGGAAAAGACTGGTTCTACATCGGCTATCTTCCTGAAAGACAGTTGAGTTGGATGGAACGCGACCTCTCTTATGTAGGAAAAGATATGAAAGTGGTCGTCTCGATGCATATACCTACGACTCTCCGCGAATGGGACAGGACAGGCAGTAACTTCAACTATAATAATATCTCTAAGGTATTGTGCAACAGGAAAGCTGTTTATGACATCTTGGAACCATATGATGCACTGATTCTTTCCGGTCATATCCATACTGGAAACAACGAGATTATCTCGGATAAACTCATGGAGCACAATGTAACCTCCCTCGGTGGCGCCTGGTGGTGCGGACCTGTCTGCGTCGACGGCAGCCCTGCCGGTTTCAAACTCTATAACTTCGAGGGTACCGATGTCAAGTGGCACTTTATCGGATGCGACACGCCGGAGGACTATCAGATGAAAGTCTATGTAGATTCTACTTACTATCCGGGCGAAGTGGTCGTGAATATTTGGGATTATGATCCGCTCTGGAAAGTGGAATACTTCGAGGACGGAAAGAAAGTTTGCGACATGAAGCGTTTCGAAGGAAAGGATCCGTATGCTTGTGAAATGTATAAGAATCCTTCATCGCTCAAGAGATCTTGGGTGCACGCTTCGCTTACCCAGAACATGTTCAGAGCTACTAAGACTGAAGGCGTGAAGACTGGCGAAGTCCGTGTTACAGACCGATTCGGAAATGTTTATTCGGAAAAGATCGAAAATACGGATGTCCTTATCGTGGGAGGCGGTGCCAGTGGTACGGCTGCCGGTATACAGGCTGCCCGCAGCGGAGTTTCTACGATGATAGCAGAGGAAAGTCCTTGGCTTGGAGGTATGCTCACGGCTGCCGGCGTAAGTGCTGTGGATGGAAACTATAACATGCGTGCCGGAATCTTTGGTGAATTCTGCGATAGCTTGGCTGCATACTATGGTGGCTATGAGGCTCTTAAGAGCGGCTGGGTTAGCAATATCCTCTTCGAGCCTCACGTTGGCAATGAGATTTTCCATAAGATGGCTGCTGCCGAATCTCGTCTCGTGCTAAAGCACGGATACTCGTTTGAGAGTGCCGAAAAAACGCCTGCCGGCTGGTCCGTAACGCTGAGAAATTCTGATTCCAAAAAGGTTATTGTCAATGCCAAAGTACTTATCGACGGAACTGAACTTGGTGACGTGGCCGCTGCATGTGGAGTCAAATATCATGTCGGAATGGATTCCCGTTACGATACAGGTGAAGATCTCGCCCCTGAAAAAGCCCACAACATAGTGCAGGATATGACCTACGTGGCGATTCTTAAAGACTATGGCCCAGATGCTGATATGACTATCGAACGTCCTGAGGGATACGATATTAACCAGTTTATAAATTGCTGCAAAGGTCCACGCAACACGGATCCGAAATACGGAAGAAAACTCTGGTCTCCTCAGGAGATGCTGGACTACGGACGCCTTCCTGGGGGTAAGAAATACATGCTTAACTGGCCTATAAATGGTCATGATTTCTATGGTAACGTGGTGGAAATGAAGCCAGAAGAGCGTTTTGCTGTATATGAAAAAGCGAAGAATGTTACCAGATGTTTCATATATTATATACAGACAGAACTGGGATATAAGAATCTCGGAATCGCTGACGACGAGTTCCCGACCGCTGACGGATTCCCGTTCATTCCATATCATAGAGAGTCCAGAAGAATCGAGGGCGAGGTTCTTTTTACTATGAATCACGCTGAAAAGCCGTTCGAACAGGATGAACCATTGTATCGCACAGGTATCGCGGTGGGGGATTATCCGATAGACCACCATCACTACGCTTATCCTGACTATGACAATGGCCCTAAGATGAAGTTCAGGCAGATTCCTTCATTCAATGTTCCTCTAGGCTGTCTGATTCCTAAAGGGGTCAATGATCTTATAGTGGCGGAGAAGTCCATCTCTGTGACCAATATCATGAATGGCACCACTAGACTTCAGCCAGTGGTTACTCAGATCGGTCAGGCTGCAGGAGCCTTGGCTGCCCTGACTGTGCAGCGTGGCGTGGAGGTTCGTGATGTCCCTGTCCGTGATGTTCAGGATGTTATACTTTCTGCCGGAGGCTACATAATGCCATACATTGACCTTAAACCTGAGGATAAGAATTTCGAGGCGATTCAGCGGATCGGGGCGACAGGTCTTGTTCATGGCGTGCCTCGTCATATCGACTGGGCTAATCAGACTTGGTTCGCTCCGGAGGACAAATCGATTATCGACAGGGCTGTGAAAATAGATGCTACGGAAGATCCTTTCCATCGGATTAAGATCGACCTTCACGGCCGTGAAATAAGTGAATAAAAATATCCCCGCTTTTCGGCGGGGACTGTTGTCTATTAAAGTTTTGCGAGCTGTAAGGGCTTGCTGAGCTTGCACTTTATAAAAGACAGAGAAGCTGGCTGCGTGAAAGCATACATGCTCCGATAGGGCCGCCTTTTTTCCCGAGTTTGGAGAATTTTAGGGCGGTATCCTTGCTTACTATGTTGAGTGAGTGGCGGTTAATGGCACTCTTGATAGGAAGCATGAGGTAGTCCTTGGCGATGGAAAGTCTTCCTCCGATTACTACAAGTTCAGGATTGAAGATATTTATGAGGCCTGCTATTGCCTGTCCGAGAACTGAGCCGATTTCTTCTACGCATTCGATGGCGAGCATATCTTCTTCCATCAGTGCTTCGAGGATGTCGTCCAGTCCGATATCTTCAGGGTTCTTGAACTTGGCTGACAATGCGGACACCTTACCTTCCTTTAGTTTCTCTACGAAGATTCTGTGGAGGGCAGAACCTGATGCGCCGGTTTCGAGGCAGCCGATTTTTCCGCATTGACAAATCTTGCCATTGTTGAGCATTGGGAAATGTCCTATCTCTCCTGAGAATCCGGATTTTCCATAAGACAGTTTGCCTTCGATGATCATGCCCATTCCGAGTCCCCAGCTGAGGTTTATGAAGAGCATGTTTTTCTCGTTGTTCGCCTCGCCGCAGATGTATTCTCCGTAGGCCATCGCTCTGGAATCATTTTCCAGGAATACGGGCGCATTCAGTTCTTTTTCAAGTACTTGCGAAAGCGGTTTGTCTTCCCCGATGAAATAAGAGAAGCTGTAGCCGGTCATGTGATTTACACGGCCTGTGAGGTTTATTCCGTAAGCGAGCACCTTGTCCTGAGGGATTCCTAGTGCTGCCGTGTTTTCCTTTATGATATCGGAAAGCTTCTTGAGAGATTCTTCCGTGCCCTCAAGCGTAAACGGAATATCGTCTTTATAATCGACGAGTTTACCCTTGAAGTTAGTTATGGCTATGCTGATATGACGTCTGCGTATGTCAGCCCCGACGAAGTATCCGGCAGCCTGGTTAAGTCCATATATGCTTGGACGTCTGCCTCCGGATGTCCCAGTTTTGCCCAAGTCTTCCAGGAATCCGTCTTCGATCAGTTCCCCGATTAGTCTTGTAACTGTAGGGATGCTGGCATTCAGTTCTTTACTGAATTCTGCGATGCTGAAATCTTCGTCGTTTATACAAAGACCGAGAATCTTCTGCTTCATAATAGCTCCCTTGCCCTCGATGTTGTCTAAAAATGAGTTCATAAGCTATAATGTATTATTTGTCCAGTTTTGCTGCGAATCTGATGGCGCAACCTCCACTTGTCGCGAGCTTCAGTGTGAGGGTGTCGGATGATGTTACTGTCTTTTCCGAATAATCGAATGAAGTCGGATTCTTCTGCCAGTCTGCATCTGGTCCGTCAGTGTAAATCATAGCAGTATATGTCGTTCCTTCTGGCAAGAAATTCAGAGGAACTTCCAATGTCCTTGAGTCTTCGTCGGTTACGGCGCCGAGGTACCAGTCCTGCGAATTTCTGTCTTTACGGACTGTGACGATGTAATCGCCGATTACGGCCTGTGGTGTGTGACTTTCTTCCCAGTCTACCGGTACGTCTTTAATGAAGTCGAATGCCTTGTGGCCGCGATATGCTTCTGGAGCGTCGGATGCCATCTGAAGCGGACTGTAGATGGTGACGTACTGCGCAAGCTGCTTGGCCAATGTGGTTTGTACTCGACAGAAAGTATAGTTAGGATTTGAAAAATCAAAAGTTCCGAAAGTATAATCTGAAGGACCCGCAAGTCCGCGGATGAAAGGAATTACGGTAGAATGCTCCGGCTTGTTTCCGCCATCTTGCTCCCATGCGTCATGCTCCTGTCCGCGAATCGCCTCATGTGTCATGAGATTCGGCCAAGTCCTGCCTATGCCCGTAGGAACCACCGGCTCATGTTCGTCGATGCATATCTGATATTCTGCCGCTTTCTCGACTATCGCGTGCAGTCTGTTTACGCCATATTGGCCATCATGCTCTTCCTTGCCGTCGATAAGCAAGTTTACATTTCCGGTCTTGACGTAGTGCATTCCATATTTCTGATAGAGTGCATAGGCTTCGTCTATCTGCGAAAAGTAGTGCTCGGTGTTGGCAGCGGTCTCATTATGGATAATCATCTGGACACCTTTCGATGCTGCATATCGCATTACTTCGTCGAAGTTGTAGTCGGGATATGCTTTTACGAAGTCGAATCCTGTGCTGTTTTTCATCCAGTTGCCGTCCCATCCGAGATTCCATCCTTCTACCAGAACGCCTCCGATGCCGTTTTCTGCGGCGAAGTCGATATATTCTTTAGTGAGTTTCGTATTAGCTCCGTGCCTAGGTCCATAGTACCATGTATAGAGGTCTTTGTGCAGAACCCACCATATACCTATATATTTGGATGGACGTATCCAGCTTGTATCTTCGATTTTGTTCGGTTCGTTGAGGTTGAGCATAATCTTGGACTCCTGAAGTCCTCCCGGAGTGTCGGTCATTGTGACTGTTCTCCACGGAGTATGGAATGGCGCTTTCGCATAAACCTTAACTCCATTCTTCCAAGAGGTGAGCTCGGCTTTCAAACATTTGTTGCTCAATGGAATAAGGTTCATCTTCGCGTAGTCGAGAAGTGCGGCTTCGTGGATGGCGTAGTATTTTCCGTCTGTGCCTTCGATTGTGAATGGAGTGTAAGCAGTGTCTATCTGCGAGAAAGATGTCTTGTTTCCATAACCCTCATAATACGGATCCCTGCGGCTGATCCACCATGCCTGATGCTCCTGCGCGAATGAAAACTCTGTAAGTTCGTCCATGATTACGAGTGTGTCAATGTCCTGTTCCGGAAATTCGTATCTGAATCCGAAGCCGTCATTGAATATACGGACTCTCAGGTCGAGAAGTCTTTTGCCGTTGTCTATACTGACAAGCATTTCGTTGTGGTTGTCACGGACATAGCGTGACTCTCCCCAGACTTGCTCCCAGGTCGTATCTGTAGATGCGCGCTTTATATCCTTGATTTTGAAGCCGTTTGCCAGACTTTCATTATCTGCCAGGATAAACCCTAACTTCGAGTTTTCTATAATTGTCTTTCCTTCGCGGTTAACGGAATATTGTGGGACTCCGTTTTTATCTACTTTAAGTTCGAAAGATATTTTCCCGTCCGGCGATTTGACTGTCGTGTCGTTGCAGGATACGAATGTTAGCAGACATATGGCTGCAAGTAGGACTGATAGTTTAGCCTTCATACTTCGTTCGTCTAATGAATTTATACTTGTTACAAACCACAAAGATAATAAATATGATTTTCTAATTAGGCGGGAATAACTAAAATTTTTTATTATTTTCGCGGTTGAATTTAACAAAAGCGAAAAAATTACATTATTTATGCTATTACATCGAAAGATTACTCTTGGGGGTTTGTTGCTTGCCCTTGTGTTTTTGGTTACTTCGTGTGGAACGAATGTGGATGATGCAGCGGTGCGTGCGCTCGCAAAACGCCTGATTCCTCAGTACGAGAAGAACTTTGTATTTAATGTCGTTGCCGATACTGTCCAGTATTATGAGCTGGAGTCTGTCGGCAAGAAGGTGGTGATCCGTGGAGACTGCAGCAATTCTGTAGCTGTCGGACTTAACAGCTATCTCAATGACTGGTGTCATACTACTGTGTCATGGAATGCTGATGATCCTATGGAGATGCCTTCTGTGCTTCCGGTGATAGATACCCCGGTACGTGTAGAATCATTGACCAGAAACAGATTCTTTCTGAATTATTGCACTTTCGGGTACACGATGCCTTGGTGGGGCTGGCGCGAGTGGGAGCGATTTATCGACTGGATGGCGCTTAACGGCGTGACGATGCCTCTCGCGATTACCGGTCAGGAAGCGGTGTGGCAGAAGGTATGGCGTGCTCATGGTATGAGTGACGAGCAGATCCGTTCTTATTTCACCGGTCCGGCACATCTTCCTTGGCACCGTATGTCCAATATCGACAAGTGGGAAGGACCTCTTCCTCAGGAATGGATCGATTCTCAGGCTGAGCTTCAGAAGAAGATTCTTCAACGTGAACGTTCTCTAGGCATGACTCCTATCCTACCTGCATTTGCCGGCCATGTGCCTGCAGAACTTGCTGAGAGTCATCCTGATGCGAAATTGTCTCGCGTAAGTTACTGGGGTGGTTTCGCCGATGAATACAGGTGTACCTTCCTTTCTCCTATGGATCCGCTTTTCGCTCAGATTCAGAAGGAGTTCCTCGAAGAGCAGACCGCGATGTTCGGGACTGACCACATATATGGGGTGGATCCGTTCAATGAGATCGATTCTCCGAGCTGGGACCCCGAGACTCTCGCTGAAATGTCTCGCAGTATTTTCGGGTCAATGACTTCTGCAGATCCTGATGCGGTGTGGCTGCAGATGGGATGGCTTTTCTACGCTGACCCTACGCATTGGACAGATGAGAATATCCGCGCTTATCTTACTGCAGTGCCTCAGGGACGTATGATTTTGCTTGACTATTATTGCGAATTTATCCAGATTTGGAAACAGACAGAGAGTTTCTACGGACAGCCTTATATTTGGTGCTATCTCGGAAACTTCGGCGGCAATACTATGATTTCAGGTAATTTCCGTACTGTAAGTGAAAGGATTACAGAGACTTTCTCCAACGGACAGCCTAATGTGTATGGTATAGGTTCTACACTTGAGGGATTCGGTGTGAATCAGTTTATGTATGAGTATGTGCTTGGAAGGGCTTGGAAGACAGGACTTTCTGACCAGGAGTGGATCAGCAGGCTTGCTGACAGGCGTGTCGGTGCTGTGGATAATACGGCGAGAGTCGCTTATGAAGATCTGGTAGACAAGATTTATCTCGATTATTCTATTACCGGACAGGCTACCCTTACAAGTGCTCATCCTTGTCTCGAAGGTAATTGGATGTGGACTACACGTCCTGGAAGAAGCTGGTCTGTGGCTGACATTATGGGTGTCTGGGAGAAGTTTATGCAGGTAAACTCTAATGAGGACAGTTACTTATATGATTTGGTTAATGTAGGTCGTCAGGCGCTGGGTGATCTTTTCCTGGATTTGCGTGATGAGTTTACAAAGGCGTACAAGGCTGGTAATTACGCTCTTGCGGAGAAGAAAGCTGCCGAACTCCTCGGTCTTCTGGATGATATGGACAGGTTGATGGCTTGTCATCGTGAATTCCGTCTTTCTTCATGGCTTGAGCCTGCACGTAAGCTGGCCGGTGACAATAGGGCTTTGGCGGACTACTATGAGCACAATGCGAAGGTCTTGATCAGTGTCTGGGGAGACAGCTCTCATCTTACCGATTATGCAAGCCGTTCTCTCTCGGGCTTCATTTCTTCTTATTATCGTGCGCGTTGGGAATTGTTCTTCAATGAAGTTCTGAACTGCATGAAGACAGGTAAAGCGTTCGATCAGAAGGCGTTCGATGTTAAGATTTATGACTTTGAGCGCAGTTGGCCTGATTCGGTTCTTCCTGCTGAGCGTACTCCGGAAGATGCCAAGGCGATGTCTGCGGAACTCCTGAAAAAGTATCAAAACATACTATAAACAAAAAAACGGGGCAGTGACCCCGTTTTTTTGTTTTACTTATGTGGATGTGAAAGACTACTTGGTCTCGCTGATTACGATAGAAGTAAGTATCTTTCTTTCATTGATGTCTCCGGATGCGCCGCTATCGCTTGGCCGATTGAGGACTGCTCCGTCTTTTCCTACCATTTCGGAAGAACCGCCGCCGTCGAAGTTCAACGCATTTACTGCTCCCAAGCTGATGAGTTTGTCGGCGAGTTCAGGGAGTGTGAATCCTGCGCTGCCTCTCATGTTGCGTCCGTCGCAGACGATCAGAATGAGGCAGTTGTCAGCTGTTATTCCGGCAGCAGTTCTCGGCTGTCTGGACATTCCTGCTGTTCCGCCGCTGTCGAGGACCTCTTTCCAGTAATTGATTTCGGCTACGTTCTTGCCATTCTCCACGAGTCTTGGACCTGCCGCTATGGCATTGACAGGACTCCAAAGCTCAGCTCCTTCGTCGTTTGCGGTAGGTGGTGTAGTCATGAAGGTCTGTGTCTTCTCATCGTTGCCGAGAGCGGAAGGGTAGGCATAGAATTTTCTGAATTTCGGATCTGGATGGTATATCCATTTGATCTCGAATTTGCCGTCCTCCATCTGTCCGAGCGTAGAGCGTACAGGGTAGACTGTATGTTTGTAATTTTGATCGTTCGGCCAGTTCATTGACCTCAGTCCGGGAGTCTTTACTATGCCGTTGCTGATGCAAAGACCTATTGAGGTCGTTCCTGAAAAGTAGCCTGCGTTTATTACGAGGCAGGCTTTGTCGGTTTTATTTTCGTATTCTTTATATATAGAGGTAAGGGTTTTCTTCGGAAGAGTGTAATATGACGTGAACTTCAGCTTCTCATTTTTGCTAAAATCGATGGTTGCTATAAATCCGAGGCATTTCTTTCCGCCGCCGAGATTATCGCTGAACTCCACGACACTCACGCCTTTAGGATAGTCGCCCGTTTCATTTTCGATAGGGGGAACTACATCTTCTTTTCCTGGATTATCAGGAGTAGGGTTGGAATTTTTGGTACATCCCGAGAATGTTAACGCGACTGTAAAAACGCCAAAAAGGATATTTCTAAGCTTCATTATTAAATTATTTTAAAATTAACCACTGCAAATATATGAATATTTGCTTAAATAAGGGTTGTAAAATAAATATAATTATTTAACTTTGCCCCCGAAATGGTGTAGATATTTTTTATACTCATTCACTACTGTCCGGAGAAATTTTCTCCGACAAGGTTTTAACTGTTTAACTTCAATA
>OHEU01000214.1_pt1 | contig 38964 bp, 41 predicted proteins | sample 1567341 | NCBI WGS metagenome assembly OHEU01 (sample SAMEA3879524, study PRJEB24766) | human gut metagenome | biome: human-associated habitat; feature: feces | place: USA | collected 1985/1987 | reverse complement strand
CACAGCTTAAAATAGGCAACGATATTGCATACGCAAATTATATAGAGGATAAAATAGTAAATGAAGATTACAGCCCAGCTGCGGTACTGGGAGAATTGAAAGCACAGGGGAAAGAGGGGGACTTTTCCGTAACAGTATGTGTAACAACATTATACAGTTACATTGACAAGGGTATTTTCCTTAAGCTGTCTAATAAGAATTTGCCAGTAAAGAAGAATAAGAAGAGAAATTATAAGAAAGTACAGAGGCAGCAGAAAAGGGCGGCAGCAGGAGAGAGCATAGACAAACGCCCGAAAGAGATAGATACACGGGAAGAGTTCGGCAACTGGGAAATGGACAGTGTTTTAGGCAAGCGGGGAAAGTCAAAAAATACGCTGCTGGTGCTGACAGAGCGGAAAACCAGAAACGAGATTATATTTAAGCTGCCAGACCATACAGACGAGGCAGTAGTAGCGGCGCTGGATAGATTAGAAAGAAAATGGGGCGCTGATATGTTTAAGCGGGTATTTAAGACAATCACAGTAGACAACGGCAGCGAGTTTGCAGACGCAGAGGGCTTGCAGCGTTCTATTATCAATGAGGGAGAAAAGCGGACAAAGGTATATTACTGCCATCCTTATAGTAGCTGGGAACGTGGCACAAATGAGGTAACAAATAAGATGATACGCCGGAAGATACCGAAAGGCACAAATTTTGACGACAGGACAGAGGAAGAGGTAGAGAGTATAGAGAACTGGATAAACGGATACCCACGCAAAATACATGGCTACCATTCAGCGGGGGAATTATTCAAGGAAGAGGTAAAGCAGCTTGCATAACAACGGATACAGGGAGCGTGAGAGGCTGGCAGCAGTGGCAGCCTTACTACTGCGCTGCCTAAAAGTGAAAATATACAATAAAACAGGCTACGTATTGTGCAAAACGGCAAAACGATAAAAACACGAAAAAATGTCGATTTTAATGTTGACATTTTTAACAATTTCACAAAATAAGAAAAATCCCTTGCAGTAAGGGATTTTTTATGTTAAACTCAATTCGTTGTGACTAGAAAACACGTATGCAGATTTTCAGTTGGTTTTCTGGGTAATAAAAGCCTTTTATTACTTTGTGCAGCGCACATCCCGTATAACGCCGGGAAGAATGACTGTAAAAGAAGAAGCATGCGGAAGCAAAAAAACCAAATGGAGGTAAACAAAATGAAAAACATCATCAACAACAACTGCAGCAACAACACCAACAACGAAATCAACAACGAAATCAACAACAAAAGTGAGGTAAAAACTATGAGAAAAATCACCAACAACACGATCAACTTCAACGCAAACGCACTCAACTCTTCCATCATCGCTTCGGCAATCGGTTATGCAGGCAACGGCCGCGACGGCTTCCTGTTCGGCGACGACGTCAGATTCGAGCAACTCACTGCTTACTGTGTCCTCTGCGAAGCAAACCACTTCGAAGCCCCGGACAACGGAATCGAAGGATTCGCTCGTCTCGCTCAAGTATACTACAACACTGTTGAGTATCGCAACTTCACCGGCATCGGCTCGGTACAACAACTCCGTGAGTACGACGAAGTCAATGAAAAACTTGAAGTTCGCCTCAACGGCTGGCGTCCTGTAGAATACGTCTCAACCCTCGGCGACACCTACTCGATTATCCCGCTGAACGACTTCGACCTCGCAGTTGTCCGCCAATACGCTGCGAAGTTCAACGAAATGCAACCTGAAAGCATCCGAGTGAGTGACGATGATATCGAAGCTGTCCTCGATGATTACAGAATCGCCCGCGCCGACTACCTGTACGACCTCGATGATGATGACGAAATCGCAACCGACATCAAGCAATGCGTCCGCAAGGACGCTGCGCGTGAGTTCGACCCCGCTGCGTTAATTGATGAACCGTTCGCAGTCGTCATCAGCTACCCCTACGACGGCCGTACTGAGTCCCGCTACGACCCGAACGACCTGTGCTTCATGGTTGGCGACTTGCTTGATTACAACCGTCTGAATGCGTTCCTGCTCGTCTGCAAACTGAACGGCTTCCACGCTCCGGGCTGCGACGATGACGGATTCGCTCGCCTCGCTCAGGTTTACTGCAATACCGCTCCCGATAAGTTCGGATGCGTCGGCGTTGAAAAATGTGGTTACTACCTCAATCCTGAGTGTTATGAAGAAGCCTACCACTTCGAGCTCAAAGGTTGGGACATCAACTGCTACATCAGTGAGTTCGGTGAAGTACTTCCGATCAAGGCGCTCACTGCTGACGACTACGATCAAATCGCTGCGTATGCTAAGCAAATCAGCTCGAAGCAGCCTGAAGCGCTCCGCGTCAGCGACGATCAGATCGATGCTTACATCGCCAATGCCAAGCTTGAGGGTTAATACCCTCTCGCTTCGGCGAAGAAAGAAAATTGCGGCCCTTCGGGGCCGCTTTTTTTTTATTTTTTGGTTGCGGGCAGGCGCACAGCGCTAGTCGACGTGGTATGTCGTATGCATAATGCGTTTGCGTATATGCGGTTGCGGCGAAAATTGTATTAAAAAACAGAAAATGTCGGAAACGACAGAATAAATATTATATTTTTGGAGGTATCAACCATGAAAACTATGACAATCCAAGTCAACACCACTACTCGTAAAGCAGTCGTTGAAGTCGACGGGGGCGCGCCCGTTGTATGTTCCCTTAAGAAAGAGGGTAATGAAACCTACTCTGTAGTCCTGAAAGATAAAGTTGAATGGCCTACTAAGTATTATAACATTGGCGCGTTAGGCGAAGACAGAGTTATTACAACCAATGATGTTGATTGCAAAGCTCGCAAAACGACTCGCAAAGAGCTCACAGACAACAATCCGCACAAGATTCGTGTTGCGTCTATCTCAAGACGTCTTATGGAAGACTCAGAAGTCCTGAGGACAATCGAAGGCGTGACTGAAGACGAAGTATACTTCATAGTAAACTTAGCTGCACGACTTGAGCAAACCGCTGCACAAGCTCGCATAAAGGACCAGATTGAAAAACTGAAAGCTGAGCTTGAAAAACTGGGGGGCTGATGCCTCCCTTTTTTTATGCCTTTCGGCGCAACACTAAACTCGCGGCACTACGCTCGCAGCACTACGCTCGCAGCACTAAGTACGGCGGTCCTCACACAGAGGGCCGTCGTATTTTTTTATTTTTTATTTTGCCCGAAGGGCGAAGCACTGGTCGCGCAGCACTAAGCCCGTAATACTATGTTCGTAAGTCCCGAAGCGCACGGCACTGGTCGCGGGCCCATGTCCTATGTTCGCAGCACTAAGCCCGATGCCCGTTGCTCGTCATATCACGTCTCAACGAAAATTGTATCAAAAATCAGATAATACAAAAATAAAACTTGGAGGACAAGAAAATGTCGAAACTTGTAATCGAAATCAATGGCGAAAGCCGCAAAGCTGTAGTAACAAAAGACGCAGATGCGTCCGTAATCTGTTCTTTGAAAAAAGAAAGTAATGAATCTTATTCCGTTGTCTTAAAAGGCAAAGTGGAATGGCCCACGAAATTCTATAATATTGGTCGCGATTTGACGGACCGTGTTATAGAGGTTGACGAAGAAGAGGCGTTGCGCAGAAAATCAGGCCGTAGTGCGAATTCCGATGGTTCGAGTGCCGTGAAATCGACGCTGAGCGCAAAGAACGTTGCAAAACGCTTGATAGACGCGAAAGCAACTCTCGTTGAAGAAGGCCTCGTGAGCGATGAAGAGGCGGAAATGCTCGAAAAGCTGATTGACAAGCTTGTAGCGAATCAAGAACAGTTGGCTCAAAAGGCTAAAATCGAGAAATTACGTGCGGAAATCGCTAAACTCGAGGCTGAGGCCGCAGCGTTTGAGCCGCAAAACGAAGAACAAGCCACCGAAGAGCCGGCGAAGAGCGGCAAGAAAGCGAAGAACAAATGACAATCGAACGACAATACGAAGAACGGTGCCCATTGTGGTGCCGTTTTTCGTTTGCCATACGACGAACTTTGCCCCATGTGCAGCGCGCGATGGTCCACAAACTACGCTCAATGCTCGTCGTCCTGGTCCCGCAGCGCTAAAATCGGTGGTCGAGGTGCGTCGTTCAACGTTCAATGCTCATTGGGCAATGAAATGTGAAGTTTTATTCATATTTCAATGAACGATGGGCAAAGTACAATGCACTGGACTCAGTGGTCGGAGGGCAACAATGCGTGATTAACAAACTCAATCATTTTGATTAAAAAACTTAATCATACTATACGTCGTATTTTTTAATATTCTTTTATTTTTCTCTTATAGTAATAATAATATAGAAGTAAAGAGGAAATAAAATTAAAGAAGAAAAAAATAAAAGAAGTAGGAATATATAAAAACAGGAGAATTTTGAACACTTTATAGTAATATTTTGTTCAAAATGCACCATTTCATTGAACATTGTTAAATGTTTAACAAACTCCACTCACTGCACTTTGTTAATCATTTAACAATCTTCAGACTTATTCGTGTTTGCATTGCTGCCAATACCAACATTTCCTTGCAAATAACACCCCGCAATCGCAGCAAACTACAAAAGTCGAAGCGCTTTACGAACGAGCATAAATTACTATCAATCTGAAATTGTATTAAAAAATATACATTGTAACAAATGAACAGTGCATAGAGCTGACCGTCCCAAACGCCCGATTTCAGCGTCATCTCCGCGGTCAGAGCACGTTCTTGTTACGCCGCCGGGCGTTACCCATCAGCCTATCCCCCTCAAGCTCGGCGGTTACAATATAAATCTGCGAGCAATTGTGTTACGACTGTTGACATTTTTCCATTTTTCTCCCGACGGTCGTGACCGGAGGTTTGCCACCCTCAAACCGACGGTTGCCACATTTGCCATGACTGGCTTGAACGTCTTTTGCAGTCAACGTACCCTGAGCCACGAGCATTGCCCGCAGAGCATCGCCCTAACGTACGGTTTTTGTCATTAGTTTTCCCGTGCGTTAGGGTATTCCGAACTTAACGCGGCACCGCCGCATTTACATATTGTATATGGAGGTAAATATATATGCACGACATAAGACCTGAACGTGTGATTGCGCTCGAGCGTGAAAATACTGAGTTACGTGAATGTATTGACAAGTTGTTTCAACAGATAACTGAGCTCAGTGCAAAGTACGAAGCGCCGTCAGACGCCGCCGCAACGCAGCAACGAGCATTGTACGACGTACCCAGTCACGGCATGACTAATGAAATGTATTTGAAGTCGTTGACGACGAAGCAGCTGGCGAAGCTGTACGCACGACATTTCTTTTGCCAGCATTACGACCCACAGACTGGCGAGTTCGAAATGGCTCACGACTGTCCGTTGAAAGACTTGTGCATCGATCTCTGTCAAAATGCGCCATACGGAATCGTAATTGACTGCGAGTACGTCATTGCGCACTGGTTAAAGACGCAGTATTCTGAGGCGTCCGAATTAAATATCGATAAATAAACAAATGGAGGATAAAGAAAATGACAATTGACATTGTTGATTCAATCGATGAGAAAATTAACCTTTTTAACGACACGTATGGCACGGACATTATTGCCGTATTTCCGGACAAAAAAGAGATATATGTCCGAGACATGTGCCAGTTTCTGAAAGCGTACTTTGCTGAGTGGGACGACGAGGTATTCGTTGATGCGGACCACAATATGCGCCAGGTCAGTCACTCACCGCTTTCTGAAGGTACGCCGTATCAAGTATTCTTGCAAGACGATTACACGGGTTATACGGTTATCGGCGAGTACGAGACTGAAAGCGAGGCGGAAGAAGCGATCGAGAATTGCCACGAACGTCAGTACAACATAACAGTTGCAATGAACTTCGAAGTAAGCGTAACGGTCACTGCGTCAAGTCTCTCGGATGCTGAAGACATCGCGTACGACTTCTGTTGCGACTCGATGAACCTTGAAAACCGTTACACGTTCCAAGACAACATTGACGAATGGGACGTCGCAGATACGAATATCGAAATCATGAATTCCGAGCTCGCATAAGGAGGAATTGCCCCATGAAACGTAAACCGAAGAAACACGTCGTTGTATCAGATATGTATAGCACTATCTATAGCGACGTCGTGATGGAAGACCTGAAAGAGTTCTATCCCGACGCGTCAGATGACTTGCTCGACGAGCTTGCGTCAGACCTGTATTACGACAACCGTAGATTGCTTATGAACACGTTTGCCGATACAATCTTCCCGAATGACGTGATTTGTATTGCGGACCTCGGACTGTGGAACGGCAGGTATCAAGCATATCGTGTGTACGACGCACCGACGCTCGACGAACTGTTCACGTCTGGTCAAGACATCGAGGAAGCGGAGTGGTACATCGACGAGTACAACGACCTCCGTTGCCACGCGTCTCATCACGACGGAATAAATCACCTCTTGTATCGTCAAATCAAAAGCGAGATTGGCGACAAGGCGCGCGAGAATCTTTACAGCAAAATACTGTCCAACACGCTGACGCGTAAGGACATCAACCATTACACATTGCCCATCGGGCAAATCGTGCTGAACGCCGAACAACGACACTACGAATAATATGAAGAAAGAACCAGAACTTAAACAACAATACCAAGGCTACGATAAGAAAGAAGTCTTTGAAGCGGCGCGCATTACGCGCGACGACTTCATACGCTATACTTATGCTTATCGGCTACAAGCTGACCCGACCCGTGCAACGGCCGCCGGCATCAGCGCATACTTGCGAGAACTCTGCCCTGAGTTCGCCGTATCAACGAAATACGTCAATATGGTCATACGGTCTAGACCGCTCGTCACACCGCTCAACGCGCAAGAACTCGCCGAACGCTGTGAACTGTACTCTTTACGACTGAGGGCAGCCGCGTCAGCTCTGAAAGCCGCACTCAACCTGGAGGAATAAGAATGCAAACATGGAAAATTACGCTTGACACTGGCATATACGCAGACCGCGAGCAAGACATACAAACGCTGCACGTTATGTGCGCGAACCGGACTGTGTATTGGGAATTCGACATTGCGGACGATGATATTGTCTTCCTGACCGGCGACGCCACTGCGCTCGAAACGATATTACCTGCGCTCAGTGGCACACCCCATCGTGAGATATTCGACGCAGAAGTCCTGACGTTCTCACGAACCGAGCGAGATAAACTGCTCTGCGAGCAATACCTCTATTCGTCGACAGTCCCGACTGTTCAGGACATTGCTGACACGTTCGGCGTCACAACAGCGCTCGTGTACGAGATATTGCGCAAGAATAAGATACCTCTCCGTACAAAGCGCGACAAACGCCGTGAAGAGATTGAAGCAGCTATACCTCGCGTACAGAACGACACCGTCAAGAACATTCTGCTCGACTATCTCGACGGACTCAATTACAAAGAGCTTGCGGAAAAATATCACAAATCGCAGTCGTATATAGTAAAGATAACTGCGCTCGACAATATGTCTATCATACCTGAGGATATCTATACATCACTTGCGGACCTCTGGGAATCGTCGTTCTACGACCTCAACTACTGTGCCGACGTGCTCAACATTGAGGTATCTGACGTGAAGAAATACCTCAGAGAACTCGGGTATAACATCACTACTGCATATATTGCAGACGCACTGCGCCACGAATGTAACCTGATGCGCAAGACCATCACCGAGCAGACCACTGAGATATTGAACCTGAAGGCAGAACTGAGGAAATGAACGCCATACTCGAAGCCATACGGAATAGCGGGCCGTGGGCGCCGATCGTCTTCACGATATTCCAGTTCTTGCAGGTAACGTTCATACCAATAAGTTCGACGCCTGTAACAGTACTCGGAGCTCTGCTGTTCCCGTGGTGGGAGTGCTTGATATTGACGCTCATCGGACAACTCACAGGGTCGCTGCTGGCGTTCTACTTAGCGAGACACTTCGGACTCAGGTTTGTGCTGAGGCTCATCAAACAGGAACAGTACGACAAGATTACTGTTCGCCTGCACGGACGAGAGGTGTCGACACTCGTGTTTATGTTTTTGTTCCCTGTGTTTCCAGATGACTTGCTATGCTTAATCGCTGGACTCACACCGATGAAGACCAAGACGTTCGTCGTGGTACAAATCATAAGTCGTACGCTCACTACACTCTGGACTATATTCGGCACAGCGGCGATTGTGTACTTAGGGTCTCTGCAATGGGCGTTCTACATCTGGCTGCTTATCGGAGCATTGCTCGGTGCAATAATAACGATAGGTTGCGTGTATCAAGAAAAGATTTCAACGGCGCTGCTCAATGCGTGGCGTCAACATAAGGAAAATAAAATATACTTAACGTATCGCCCAACGAGCGACGAGCGACGGGCGAGGCGTAACAAGCGGAGGAAATAATGTTAAGACCTTGTAACCTAACTCAGAAACAAGAAGAGATGTTCCACAGATACTGTAACAGCAGCGCAACATCACTGCACGACGTATACGAATCGTGGTCTGATAAAAAAGAAGAAGCGTACAAATATTGCTTGCGCGATATGAAAGAACACGACGGACAAGATATGCGTATCACTGGGGCGAATGGCTTCACATTCTCGTGCGCGTACCGTATCATACGTGATGACGGAGCGTACCTCGTGTATCATACGCGCTGCAACAGATTCGAGTTCAAGTATATGGAGGAACGGGAATGACGGACAAAGAGCTTAAGAAATGGTTAAAACGCTGTGGGTTAACGAACAATATTAACAGTCTTTGTGACGGTTGTCCGTTTGAAACGCATAATTTGTGTTTCGACGAAATAAAACTCGCGGCGCTTGAGCTCATAAAAAAGCAAGAAAAAGAAATCAAACAACTCAAAACTGAGTGTACTTTGCTTGACGACGAACTGCGCAACGCGAGGCAAGAAACAATCAACGTCTTGAACGAACTGAAAGCGAAATCGTACGTGAACGACTATTGTCGCGAGGTTGTCGAAGTCGAAAAGATCGACGAACTCATCAGGGAGGTACAGAATGCCGAAGATAAAAGTTGAACTTGAAGTACCAGAAGAATACTGCGACGAGCCTTATAATACTTGCCCTATGTGCGTAGACGACGGAGTCGCATCGTATTGCGTCGCATTCAACTACGCACTGGAAGAAGAAGATTTTCATTGCAAACGACTTAAAGCGTGTAAGAAAGCGGAGGTGCAAAATGATAGAAGTAATCAAGCACGGACAAACGAAGTTTAAGGCGACTTGCACAAATTGCGGTTGCGAGTTCACTTACGAGTTAAGTGATATGAAACCGCTTGGTGGCATTGATTGTCCCGATTGTGGTAACCACGTTGTACATCAAGGCTTTGGAAATAACAATGGTGGTTTATATTATCCGCCGAATTGCAGAGACATCTCGGAGGTAAAGGAATGAAACTATTCAGTAAACGAATCAAGAAACCCAAGAACACCGAAGAACCCAGAATATTACTTGTAGAAGACGGCAGCATTGACGTTGACGACTTGGCCATGTTTATCGATGAACACGACCTTAAAATCAAAATCGTCGCCTATAGGGCAGGCTCTGTGCCGCCTCGTTTTCTCAAACAAACGGAGGACTAACAAATGAGAGACATTATATTCAGAGGTAAACGAGTAGATTACAACGACTGGGTATATGGAAACAGAATACACGATGACGTTATAAATCGCGATTGCCGTTTGGGGCCTTATGCTGTTCTCCCCGAAACCATAGGACAATTTACAGGCATATGTGATAAGAACGGCGAAAAGATTTTCGAGGGTGATATTGTCGAAAGTCCACATGGAACACGGGGCGTTGTTGAATGGCATCGAGAAACGTGTGCGTTTTTAGTAAATATCGGCGACGATTGGCAAACAATGGACGATTGCCTTTATAAAGTAATAAGCAACATATACGACGATTCGGAGGAATAATTATGAAGAAAGCAATCACTTTTGTAACAACTATTATACTCGCACTTATGTGCATTTTCCTTGCAGGTTGTACGAAACCTGACAATACACCTAAAACACCTGCATATTCAGTGAACGCTGCTACGCGCACAGAATTCAATAATGCGACCGCTGCAGAGTATAATGATGGGTATCACACCAACGACTACTTCATTGTTGTGTTGTTGACCACAGCAAACGTTGCGAATATGCCGATTTTAGACAAAGACGCTAATACGTTTAATTTTATGTTGCTTAGGTCTAACGAAGATGAACTACTCGAAACAATGCGCCCGATAGAATCTTTATGTTCTGTCAGAGAAAACTATTATACAGTGTACACACTTGTATTTCATTCAAATTATGCACTTACTGAAGGCACATTTAACCTTAGCATTGCCCTTGGTAACAGCGAATATAAAATCTTATCCGTGAGGTAATTACTATGCCAACCAGAAACGAAAAAATCGAATTTATCAGAGACGTATTGCGCCAAGCGCGCGTACGTGAATGCATCGGAAAAGTCTGCGAAGAATGTAAATTCTATGACTCATCGAACTGTCTTGAAACGTGCTACGCCACAGAACTCGTGGATATGGGTATCGTTCAAATTCCGACAGAGAAACAGAACTCTCCGGAAGCCAATTCACCTATCGTTGTCGCATTGAAGGAAATACCCCATGATAACCTCGCCGACATCGTCAAAGTTGTAACAAGTTCTGTCGACGCGTACGTCAACCAACGTTTAGAAACGTTCGTAAATACACTCAAGAAACACTCACAGTCGTTTTTAATGCGAGATACCAGCACCGGACAATACCACGACGAGCAATATGTCCCGGTTGTTACAATCGATCACATATTCTCGTTGCTTTCAAACCCTGAAGCGGAATAGGAGGCAAAAATGTTTGATTACTACACAGCAAGACCGAATGAAGCAAAATTACAAGAGATTCTCAGAGAGGGATGTAACTGGGAACAACTGGCACAAGACCTGTTATCGTGGTTAAGCGACGACGAAGTAGGCGAATTTGCCAGAGCTTACGAGTGGTTTTAGGAGGTACCATATGATTATTGATTTGATTCTTGATCGAAAATACAACGAAGAAACAACCGGTTACGACGCGTACGACCCGTATGAATTCTACCGCGAAGTAATGTCGTATGAGAGCATTTTCGAACTACCGCGCGATATCTCGTCGGCCCTCGACTACGGTACTGAGGACGACGTACGTAATGCGTTGTGTAAGTATATCGACGACCAGCAATACAACCCCGATATCAAGAACTACGTGAACTCAAAAACGTGGCTTGAACCTATAAAATAAAGCTAAAAAATAAAATTGTATTAAAAAATAATATCCTGTACCAGAGGTAAATATTATGAAGTATTTTTACACTTTTGTAACAGAAACACTCACCCGCCCCGTGGTGGTAAAAGCGGAAAATCAAGAAGAAGCTGAACAGAAAGTTATTGACGCATACTACAACGGAAAGTTTGTGCTCGATGCGGCTGACTTCGTAGACGTCAATTTCGAAACCAGAGAAGGCGACCTCGCCGAACGTCTGTCTCCTGCAGACCAGTTTAATCTGACGTACGTCGAGTAAGGAGGTAAATATTATGAAAGAATTTTGTATTTTAATAACCGAAACACTCAGCCGCCCCGTAATGGTAAAAGCTGAAACTCAAGAAGAGGCCGAACAGAAGGCTATCACCGCGTATTACAGTTGTGAAGTTGTACTCGACGCGTCTGATTTTGTCGACGTAAACTTCGAAACTCAAGACAGCAACGCCATCGATCGTATGTCTGAAGAGGACAAACAAAGATTGAAATACGTTAAGTAAAGGAGGCAAGTATGACTATTTGTTATAGATGTTACCTCGAGTTGTTATCTCGTGGTGAACAGGTATTCACAGCAAAAGATTACGTACACGACGAAGACGGCGTACAATGCGATATGTGCGGAGAAACCATCGAAGAAGGGGACGAAATCTACAATGTCTACGAATAAGCAACCCGCAGTCGATATCGAGAAACTCTGTACTGAGAACATTCCGCTTGTGTACTACGTGTACTGGCACAAATTCGATAAGTACCAAGAAATCAAAGAGCGGTTTTACGACGAACTAATATCTGCGGGCTTCTTGGGACTTCTGCAAGCAGCGAGACGATATGACCCGTCCACTGGGTATAAATTCTCAACGTTTGCAGCAGCGTCCATCGAGCGTCGTATGTATACCGAAGCGCGAAGAATCTTCAGATGGTATTACCGTTCACCGACGGTTTGTCTTGAAGACAGACGCAATATTCCAGATAAGAATTTCGATTCGATCGCCGCTGCAGACCAGCGTATGATTGTCAATTACGTTCTTGCCAAAGCGAAAGAAAAACTGTACCCCAAACACTGGGATATCCTGTGCGATTACTTGTGCGGCGTCACAGTCAAAGAACTGGCCGAGAAGTACCAGTGCAAGTCGATCGGACAAACACTCACAAATATTTTTGCAAAGATTCGCAAAATAAGCGAAGAAATTTATAAAAAGGAGACAAAAGAATGAACACAGTCGATTTTGAAGCAACCAAACCCGAAACCTTTGTAGGTAAAACCCTTCCGGAGCTCGTAGACGCTCTGTACCCGAACATCGAACTCAACGTCATTGCCCCATACAAGGGCGTCGACGTGATGGCCGACCTTTCAAAAACCGTCAAGAAGTACCCTGAGGTCGTTACGCTGCCCATTGCGATAGTAAGCGTTGTACCCCGTGAAACGTACAAAGACCCGGAAGTCAGCAACAACTTCGTCAAATACGACATCGTTGTTACGTTTGACGATGCTAAAAAATAAAATTGTATTAAAAAACAATACCCTGTGCCAGAGGCAAATATGATTGACGATAAACCTGTAGTCGTTACAGACCCAAAGAAAATCAAAGAACTTAAAGAGGCGTTATCGTCGAGCAACGTATATGGCTCTGACATCTCACCGACCCTTCCGTCGCCACTCCCAGAGAACGCGGCGGAAATGTGGTTCGGACGCAACCAAGACAAAAATATGTTTACCAACAAGGAGGTTAATATGGTAACATTGAAAATTGTAGCAACTGACAAACGTGCGTACGCACAGAAAGAGAACGACGAAAACGTGATTGTTTGCCCCATCGTCAAAGAAAGCAGCGGTAAATATTCCGTGAACATCAAGAAACTCGGCTTCGGCAAATCGTTCGTCAACATCGGCGACCTTGAAGACAAAGTCGTTACACTCGAAGAGAACTCTCTCGTTGCCGGCAGAAGTGCAGGGCGCAAACGTAAAGCTCCCAGCGTAACCGTTCCCGAAGGATATGAAAAGTTCTTGACGCAAGACGAAATTACTATCTTCAACACGCTCGTTGCGGCAATCAACACCGGCTTCATCGAGGAAATCGAAACGGCAAAAGCTGCAAACAAACCCAAGAGCGAGCTTAACAAAATCGCTGAAGACGTAGCAAACGCAATGGCTGAATAATATGGTCCCGAGATATTTTGCACACAAGATTGTTGCGGAATGTCTACGGGGAATATATCCATTGCAGCAGGTCAACGAGATTATGTCGGCAATGCCTTTGCCTACGTATGAACAGACCAATGGAGCATTCGTCCGCGAGTTAGTTGCGTTCGTGAACTCTGACAACCGTTACAAGTTGTGCATTGTGAATCGTCGCAACTGCCGCTGGGCAATGTTTATTCTCACTCCGTATGGAACCGTCCGCACTGAACAGCTTACGTACGCCTTTGGTATTCCTTATGAGGAAACGTATGACTCTGCCATCGCCAATAGTATGGACGACCTGGCGGATATCTTAGAGGAAGTCGGCTTTAACTCGACGGTTATTGCTGAAGCGTTCATTGACGCCGATGACCTCTGTATATGACGACTATGCCTGAAATGACCGATTTAATTGCGCAACTCATCGAAATCAACGACGAATGTGCGCAAGTATCACAACAGCTTGAGTCGCTCAAAGCCCGTCGAACTTCGCTCAAGAACTTGATAATCTCACAACTGAACGAGAACGGTCTGACTGCTGCGTCTGCCCACGGCAAGACAGCGAAAGTTGTTACCAAGTATTCGTACTCAGTTATCGATCCGGAGAAGTTCAACGAACTCGACTCGAAGTATCACACCGCCGCGTTATACGGCATCAACTCAAAGAAGCTCAACGCGTTCTGTTCTGACTTGAAAGAAATATACGGCGAAATTCCTGCCGATTTGTTAAGCACTCTTTCAGGTTTCGAATACAACGATATCAGTTTTACCAAATCTAAATAGGAGACACTTATGGAAAAAGAAGTCGAAAACAAAATTGTCCCAACCGTTCCCAATGATAACGCTCTCGGCCCTGTCGCACAAAGCCCCGAAGAATATCTCAGCGAAGTATTCGCAGACGCTGACGGCCTGCAACTCGAATTTATGAAAATCAACACCCCGACAGCTGGCGGTACGATTTTCGAAATCGAAGACCCCACTACCGGAACCACTGCTCCGATGAAAACGCTCGACTGCGTTATCTTGAAGAGCTTCCCGTCGAACGTTATGTATATTGACGATTACGACGGAACCGCTGTTCCGCCTGATTGTTCGTCGAATGATGGCGTCATAGGCGTCGACAAAGATGGCAACGAACACGAGTGCGCGAAATGCTCTTACAATCAGTTCGGCAGCGGTAAGAACGGAGGTAAAGCTTGCAAAAACCGTCGTCTGCTCTACGTATTGCTTGACGGCGAACGAATTCCCCGAGTCATCAACTTACCTTCAACGAGCTTATCCAACCTCGCGAAGTTCCAGACACAAGTTCTTATGGCAAGGAAACGTTTGCGCGATTACCGCGTGCTCATTTCGCTGACCAAAGCAACGAGCAAAACGAATATTCCTTATTCGAACTATGTCTTTGCGACCGCAGGTCTCTTGGAAAACCCTGAAGACATCGCTCGCGTCAATGACGCAATGACTTTACTTGCGGCGCTCGGTAAATGATTACCGACGAGCAAATGTCGTCGATGGTTCAACGTGGGGTACGAGATATGGAGTATACTTTTTCTCGTGCCCATTACCGCGTTGACATTGAGAGTCTTGCGTGGGACGCAATGTTCGATCTGATTCAAAAAGAAGAAACGTTCCAAACGTATTCTTTGTTTCGTTTGATATTGTATCGTAAAATCTTACGAGAACTCACAAAACATCGCAACATATTCGTTGCCGATATTCCAGACTCACAGAACAGTTGTTCTGATTTCACTGACGAGATTTGCATTACAGACCTTGACGTGTCTACCCTTACCGATGACGAAAAGCTTTTCGTTGAATGGCTTATTTGCGACTCGCTTACCAAGACGGACATCGCAGAACTTACTGGAATGTCACTGTCCACTGTTCACAGAACATACCGTCGTATAATTACTAAGCTAAAGGAGAGAAACGTATGAACGAATTAACAAAAGGACATCCGACTGACGCTGGTATTGATATCGCTCTTGAAAAAGACGTACACATTCCTGCTCATTCGGGAGTAACAATAGAGCTTTCGGTTGCGAATCTAGATTTGCCCGCGTTTACTGCCGGCTTTATCTTCATTCGCAGCAAATGGGCTCATCTACCAATCTTGATACAAAACCCGCCGATCGACGCGCATTACACCGGGCCGCTTCACGTCTGGGTCCACAACTTCTCAGATGAGGATATCGTGCTCTTCGGTGGCACTGCGTATTTCCAGCTGGTTGTATTCAAGATTATTCACCCCGCACTGCCTAACGTTGAGATAAAAGATTACCGTCCACGTGCAGCTGAGCGGGACACAACGAGGTAAACTATATGATAACTTACGACCGTATTGACCGCTGCTCTACAGCAACGGACTTATGGGAAAACTTGTATTGCCACTTGGCCAGCCCGTATATGCCGAAGTACCCTTGCCGTAAGAATATGGGCGGTGATGAAACAACGTTTCTTATCGCTCATCACTCTGTCCTGACTGATACGAGATATCCGCTTGTATTGTCGGAAACAAGAGCGATGTCGCTCCGTTACCTTGTCGCCGAACTTCGTTGGTATATCAAAGGCGAAGACACGTGGGAATCGTTCGAAACGAACGCTGGCAAGAACATCTGGAAATCATTGTCAGATGACGGCGTCCACGTTAACAGCAACTACGGTCACAAAGTACAATACGCTTACGGTTTCAACCAACTGGAATATTGTATCAACCTGCTCAAAGAGGACCAATTTACTCGTCAGGCGGTGATTCATATCAAGCCGCCGCTGAAGCCAGAGACTCCGTCCAAAGACACTTGTTGCACCGTTATGTTGCAATTCGTATATAATTATTTGGACGAAGCTCTTGACGCGATAGTCTATATGCGCAGTTCCGATATATGGAAAGGCATTGTATACGACTTACCGTTCTTCACGTTATTACAACACGTCTGTGCGGCGAACGCTGGACTCAAATACGGCGAACTTCATTTCATTGCCGGCAACGTGCACTTGTATACGGGTGACGTGAAAGAGTTTATCGAATCGCCGCTGAGTACACGAATCTCTTGCCGTGAGGAACGCTTCTATCCGGTAAAAGCTTTTGACCCTATAGACTGGAATCAGCTGTTACCGATTCTGACGACGGCACCGACCGTGAACGACGCGATCGATCAGCTTTGCGAAGCAAACAACCAATTCAAGCTCTTAAGGACAATGTCGGAGGTAAAGAATGCCAAATAATATCTGGCTCGATGGAGCTAACGGAACAGGCAAAACAACTCTCGCGAACGAGCTCGTCAATTATGGTTTTAAGTACTATCACAACGGTAGACCAATAATCAAGCGCGGCTGGTACATTGTCTTGAAGTACGTCATTTTCGAACTCACTCATAAGAACGCGGTTGTTGACCGTTGTTTCGTGTCTGAGTGGGTCCACGGAAATTACGAACGCAAACGCTCTTCGTTGAGTATCAAACAATGTATCTTTCTCGAAAAATTCATATCCCGATTCGGCTCTGGGCTGACGATATTCGTCCCTGAGGACGTTGAGTCAACGGCTGACCGTATTGCAAAGCGTGAAGAGGAACACCCTCTCTCGCCTGACAAGGATATGCTCAGCGAAATCATTACAGTATACGAAGCGTACAGCGTTTGTAGCGGACACCCGTTGTGCCGCGTGAAATATGCATCGGACGTTCTCAAAGTCCACATCGCAGAAAACTTATAAGGAGACAGTATGATAATCATTTTCGATGCCCCAACATACGAGCTGGTTAGCTCAAAGCACGACGGCATTTTCAAAGATATTCCGATGTCATTCACGACTGAGGAAAGACTTGTAGACGGAACAGTTACCGTCGTTCCAGCACTCACAGAATCTCTGTTAAAGAAAGTAAACGAACTCGACCCGTCGGGTTATTGTATTTACGTCTTCGCGTGTTCTCGTAATAAGCGCAAGTTCAAACAATACGATAAGTGGTTTTTGAAATACAACACGAGTGCGTCGTTGCTAAATGCTTCTAAAATGCCTGACAGCGAAGCCGCCGACGAAATCGCGTCGCACCTGTATATGGTTATCAGTGCCTTATCGGCAGTGTTGAACTTGAACGCCACCTCGGAGGAAGACGATGTCGACAGCGGGTCCGGAGAAACAACTCGAGAATCTCATTAAAACCGAACTTACACGGCGCAGGGCGTGGTTTGTTAAGATAGCGGCATCGCCCGAAATGCCTCGTGGAATACCCGACATACTTGCGTGTTATCGTGGACATTTCATCGGCATCGAAGTCAAGCGCCCCGGCCGTAAGAACGGTTTATCGGAACATCAGAAAATACAACTGGCGAACATCACGAAAGCGGGTGGAATAGCGTTAGTTGTAAACGATTTTGATAAGTTTATTGTAGAACTGAATAGTTTGGAGAATAACTTAAATGATACTAACAGATAATTCTGGACGTCAGTACGATTTATTCGACTATCAAATCTCTGGCGTCGATTTACTTTTATCACACCCACGATACATTCTCTACTGGGACTGCGGCGTAGGCAAGACACTTGCTCTCATCGCGGCTCTCAACCAATTGCCACGCGGCAAAGTTCTCATTGCTTCCCCGAAGTCAGTGCGCTTCGATATGTGGGAAAAGCTCGGTATTCCTATAAATCACGACGTGACGTATCTGCATTATGATATGTTCCCTCGTATAACAAACCTCCCTACATTCGACTATATCATTTTCGACGAGTGCCACAAAATCAAAGGTTGTAACACTCAGACTGCGCGCATTGCTTCGAAGCTGTCTAAGAAAGCAAAAGTCGTATGGGGAGCGTCAGCAACGATCGCTGCTAACTCGTACATCGACACTTTCCGTATTCTGCGTAATATGGGGGTTGCTGAGTTCCAGTACCCTGACTCAGCGTTCATTGGGCGTTATTACAATACGTACTCATTCCCGGTTGCAACGCGATATGGTACGAAAAACATCAGCAAGCCGACGACGGTCAGATTACAATTTGCCGACGAGCTTAGTTCGACATTCGCTCAATACTGTGACAGTATCAATCTGGACGACGTTCACAAGTTACCAGAGCGTCACGAAGATGTGATTTACGTCGACGGTATGGCAACGCCTGAGTATTCCGCGATTGAAGCGGGTATCATTGCTCTGAGTGATGAGGATATCTCTATCGTTGCGAAACTCGAAGCGTGCGCTAAGGCAAGACAAGCTGCAGGCGGTTTCATTTATTATAACGATATTGATACTGGAAAACAGCTTGTTAAGAACTTATGCCCTGACAAGAATCCAAAAATCGAAGCACTGCGGAAATACATTCGCGAGCACAAAGACGAGAATATCATTATTGCCTATTCGTTTATTTACGAAAAGGAAATGATCGAACGAATGCTTGCCGAAGAAAACCGAACTGTAACAGACGAAGTATCTCTGCTGCCGTATGCAAATACGTTCTTACGACAGATAAGCCGCGGTGAAGGACTGAACCTTCAAACGTGGGCGCGGCGAATGGTGATGTATTCGTACGATTACAGCTACATTGAATGGACCCAAATGCAAGGACGTATCTATCGCGTTGGACAGACTAAGGAAACGTACTTCACGTCGTTGATTTCACGAGGAACGATTGACGAGAAAGTGTACCACGCTGTCCAGACGAAACAGACGATTGACGAGTACTTGCGTTCGGTGACACGTCACTCGGAGGTATAGAATGACTGAATTCGAAAAGTTCAATACTATATTTCCTAACTCAGTTTATCGTCTGATTAAAGCCGGTGACAAGACACCTGAGGGCATTCAGAAGTACCCCTACAAAACGTTGTACGTTGGGCCAAATCAACGAGTCGGCTGGATAGTGTCCGAAGGACATTGTGTTGTCGACTGCGACGATATGACCACCGCAAACGTTGTCAGAAAATATGTTGAGTTGAACGACATTCATTGCTGTTACTTCAAAACGTCTCGCGGAATGCACTTCATTTTCCGGTTGCCTGCAGAAGTGCGCATCGCTCGGACAATCACTAACTCGTCACACGTCGTTACGATGTCGTCTTTGGAAGTCGACTACCGCGTCGATGGGCGTGGATATATCGTCTTGCCGCTCAATGACCCTGACCGTGAGTGGACTCATCTCGACGAACAGATCGATTACTTGCCGATTCCGTTGTACCCTTTCGGTCAAGCAGGGTCGATCAATCTCGATGACGTCAATCTCATGGGTTTAGACGACGGCGACGGCCGGAACGATGCATTGTTCAGATGGATAAACCGTATCAAGAGCAAAACAAACGACGTGAACTCATTGTCCGCTATCGGGCAGATGATAAACGAGTGTCTGTTTGCGAAGCCGTTATCAAACGCTGAACTTAACTCGACGGTATTGCGTGAATCGAATCTCACCGCACCGAACACCGGCGCCAAACGTAAGACTCTTGCCGAGCAAGAAGTGGACGTTGCGCGTCAAATGTTGCTTGACAAACAGTTTTACAGCGATGAGAAACGACTGTACGTGTTCGACGGACGTTATTACAAACCTATCGCAGACCGTTTCATTGAACGTGAAATCTCTGTCGAGTATGCTCCGCAGTTCCGTTCAACGAGCCGTGAGGAAGTGTACAAACACCTTCTGACCAAAGCGCCACTTGTCGAAGACGAAATGAACGACGCTTGGCACTTTATATCTTTTAACAACTGTGTACTCGATATTAAGACTGGGGAAACATTCCCGCACTCGCAACAGCTTTTTGTGTCGACTCACATAAACCACAACTATATCGAAAACGCTCCGCCTACCGCGATTATGAACGCGTTCTTGGATATGTGCTCGAACAACGACGTTCAGAAACGAGCGATTATACTCGAAATGATCGGCGATTGCTTGCTTAAAAGAGCATTGTTCCAAAAGATGTATCTTATCTACGGTGAAGGCGGAACGGGCAAATCGACGTTGCTGCGTATCATTACGTCACTCGTCGGTGAAGAGAACGCGGCATTCTTGTCGCTGCAGGACCTTGAAAATACGTTCTATCCGTGGGAGCTTGTAGGAAAGCTCGTCAATATCGGCGACGATATTCCGTTTGGTAAAATCAACGACTCGTCTCTTATAAAGAAACTTGTATCAGGTGAACGTATGATGATACAACGTAAGTTCGGTCACCCGTCATCGTTTTCGAACTACGCAACAATGATTTTCACTACGAACAAGCTCCCGAACACAGCCGACCGTACGTCGGGCTTTATGCGTCGTTTAGTTCTCATCGATATGAATACTAAGATACAAAAGCCGACGACCTTCTTCTGTGACAAGCTGAGCGAAGCCGACTTCGAGTATTTGATTTACCTTGCAGCGTCGGCAATACGTGCCGCTCTTGAACGCGGAGAACTCACTCGCTCGTTTGTGGTTGACAACAACTTGCAAGCTTACCAGCGTATGCAATCGGCCTTATCCGAATACATCGACGACGAGAACATCACTCGCGACTCGCTTATTGGCCGAGACGTTGGTTCTGTCTTCGCGGAATATGCGTTGTATTGTCAGCTTAACGGTATGCGCCCGATAGGAAAACATAGTTTCGTATCTGAGTTGTGTTCACTGCTCTTCATCACTAGCGCCAAATTACCCGATGACGCTGGACAGAATATTGTACTGAGGTTTACTTATGTCGACAACAAAACTAATTAACATCATCTTCGACTTCGAAGTCTTCCCTAACTGGTGGTGCTGCTGCACTCGTCGTGTTGACACGCCTGACAAAATCAGCGTTATCACGTCCGACGACCCTGCAGCGGTACGCAACCTGCGTCTCTTAATTGCAAATTGCCGTCTTATCGGCTTCAATATCCGCTCATACGACTTGTACATTCTATATGCAATCGTGAGTGGTTGTACTCCCTCAGAAGTGTACGAAGTGTCTGATAACATCATTCACAACGTCTCGACACAGTGGACGTCGCACTTCGGGCATTACCGCTGGAACTGGATCGACTTGTACAGCGACTGGAAATTCGGCTCATTGAAAATGTATGAAGCGAATCAAGGTATGTCGATCGTCGAGTCAAGCGTTCCGTTCGGTAAAGAAAATCTCAGTCCGCGTGACAAGATGGAAATCATCGAGTATTGCCACGCCGACACAAATGCAGCATTACAACTGTTCCACGACCGCGAGGGGTATTTCTCAATACACGAATACGTCTCGGAACATTACAACATTCCCCTTCAGAAAGCGTATCAGCGCACAATGCAAGGACTCACAGCAGAAGCGACCGGCGTACAGAAAACGCCGTGCACTGCTGCAGAGGACAAACGTTCATCGATCTACGTTCTCGATTACATTAAGGAAATGCTTGACGGCGTTGACCCATTCGCGTTCCTGTTGGAAGACCAGAACGAAGTACGTACGTTTGTGTATGACGGCGACGTGTACAAGCTCGGCGTTGGCGGCGTGCATAGCGACTTCGAGCAACCAATCATTGTTAAGAGCAACGAACACGGTCGAATCTTCTCGATTGACGTTACACAGTACTATCCGAATATGCTTATGAACTTCGACCTTATGCCGCGTGGTATGGACGAAGCCGGTAAGAGAATATTCGGCGATATGATAAAAGCTGTCCGTGACTTAAAGGTCAAGGTCGGTGAGTACGAAGCGGCTGGCAATTTCGAGTCGGCAAAACAAGCGAAGTCACTGCGTGACAAGTACAAAGTCCTCATCAACGCTGTATCTGGGGCAATGCGTAACAAGTACTCGAAATTCTACGACCCGTCGCGTATCATAACGATGTGTGCTGTCGGTGAGTTTCTCTTGATTGCCGTTGTCAATGACTTGAAGAAACAATTCCCGGGTACTGAAGTACTTCAAACAAATACCGATGGCGCGTTCTTATACGTACCTAACTGGGAAGGCTTTGAGGAAGCGGTCGAGAAAATCAACAAACGCATCGGCTTCACTTTTGAGGTCGACGCTGGCAAAATGCTTGTTCAGAACAACGTCAATAACTACATCTTCGTTAAAGACAACGGACAAGCGAAGAGCAAAGGTTCGTGGGTATATCCGAAGCGTGATAGGTTAAAACCCGCGTCGTACGCGATATCTCATATTGCGGCGTTCAAGCTCTTGCTCGACGGTACGCCGATCGAAGAAACGGTTCGTAATTGTACCGATATAATGGACTTTGCTATGTGCGTCAAGAGCGGCAGCACGTTCGAGCGGACTATATACAAGACCAACAACCAAGAACTCGAGGTCAACAACACAAACCGATTTGTCGTATCACGCCGCGGCATCGGCACCCTGTACAAAATTAAAGACGGCTCCGCGCACCGTTTCCCAGATTGCCCGGACAATATAATCTTAATCAACGGCGATATCTCTGAGTATAATCTCAAGGACTTAGATATCGATTACGATTTCTATATCCGGTACGCACACGAACTCATTCCGAACTTCATCTGCCTCCATTAAATATAAATACCCCCGACGTAATGTCGAGGGTATTTTTTTTATTTCGTAAATTTCGTTAGCAGCTTTCCGCCACGTCTAAGTTTGATTTTATCAGGTCCGAATATCGCGACCAATTCTTGATACTCGTTCACATCTGAAGTAGTGTACGTATTCCCTTTATTCAACCAATACTCAATCTTAGCATACTTACTTGCTTTACTGTAAACCCATTCCAGCATATCTTTTCTATCACGCTTTCCTGTGGCTTTCTTTGTTTCTTTCGACAACTCGTCGGGCGCGTCCAAGTATTCTTTACTCGAAACCATCTTATTGCCTAACGACCTGACGTATGCTCCACGTCTCTGTTCGTACTGTTCTTTTTCCTTACCAGTGAGGACAATCACGTCATCGTTGTATTGTAACCTGCCACTCGGTCCAGTGGTCGTCGTGCCAAGTCGTATCGCTTCGAGTTCGAGATAATTCGTACTTTCCTTGATAATTCTCGCAGGCAACACGATCTGCATTAAGTTCAGCCAACGATGTGTTCCGTCGTCATTGATATACTCACCTGTGTACGGGTCGACTCTGTTCGGTACGAGGTACGTAAACCCAGGAAGTGCAGCAGCAAGGCGATAATACCACTTCGACCCTGTCTTCTTAAGGCTCGGATCGATAACACGCGCGATGCTCTTGAACAGTGCCGGGACATATTGTAACAGATACGTGCCCCACGCACTCGCAACGACGTCACCAACGTTATCGTTGTATCGCAAGATATCGTCGAATGTTCCGAGCAAGGTCAGGTTGCTCAACACGTCTGCGAACGTGTCCCAGGTCTTGTCGTTCATCTTTGTCTTGCTCGTGATCGACGCGCCAAGGAGCAACGCACTGATACCCGGTGACAACAAGTCGATAGTGATTGCGTAGTCGCCGACACGAATGACGAGGTTGCCGTAAGTATCTTCGTCCCAGTCAAGCACGCCACTCAGACCAGCAGCAATACCCATTGCGAACAGGACAGTGCCTATCGTCGCTGAGGAAATGTCTCGGCCGATGATGTTCGCGAACTGCGGAACGATATCATACAACTGACTTCCACGTTGACGCGCTTTGTCAGCGTCACCGCCGCGCATTACTTTCTTCTGAATAAGCGCTTCGTACGTCTTACCAGTGATCGGGTCGACACGCGTTTCGACTGTTTCAATGAACAGCGTTTGCGTTTGATACTTATATGCTGCAGCGTCGGCAAGGACTTTCACCCAGTTGAACGGCGAGAATCGAATCAAGAACGACGTGATATTTGCAGTGACCTTCGCGAACGGCAAGAATGACGTGAACAGCAATCCGAGGACCGGGAATTCGTAGGACATCTTAGCGTACCACTTCGTAAAGTTGTTTGACTTACGAAGGTACAGTTGCTGTGCGTCATCGAGCGCCATGTTAAGTAACATCTCAAAGTCGTCTTTGCTTATATCTTTAAGAGGTTTATTCAGCGATTCAAGGTACTGTGCGAGACGTATCTGTATCTCGCGGCCGAGGAATATAGCATCGCCTTTGCTCAACATATCGAATGTGAACGTGTACCACTTCTGCAATGCTTTGTTCACGACGTCGTCGCTGAAGAACGGGTAAGCGTTTGTAATATTTTCGATAATGTTGTCGCTTGTCGGGTTGAACTTACTGCCTTGCAATATCGCGTCAAGACGTCCGTTATTGATAAGTTTCTGATCGATATACGCTCTGACGTCAGACGGAATATCCTTGAACTTATGACGTTTCGCAGTGAGAACAAATTCGCCTTTTATTCCAAGCTTCTCGTTGATTTTGACCGCCAAACGTTGTGCAAGGCGTTCGCTTACTTCGTTTATTCCACTGAGAGCAATGTTCGACGTTAAGTTCCTAACGTGCGTTGCCGGGTTCGACAACATCGCAGTGTATCTGAACGAGTTGATACGACGAGTGATGATTTTAAGAGCTTCGTGGTAACGTTTCTGTTTCAGCAACTCACGTATCTTAGGAATCTTGTTCGCCATATCGAGCAACAGTTGCTGTTGAACTTCCATTGCTTTCTTATAGTCCCCAGAACGACGAGCGTCGACAAACGCTGCAAGCAACTCTTCATCTGCAACAATGCCCATCTTACGAGCAGCGTCACGATAACGGTCAGCGTCAGCTTGTGTATTTTCAACGTGCGATTGTGCAGCGAGCAGCGTACCAGAGCTACTTGAAAGTCGTTTCCTGAACTGACCGACAAGGTCACGAGTCGTTAACGACATATTCTGGTTGAACTCGTACAACGTTGCGAGCGTGTAGAATATCGCAAGACGCTGGTAGTCACTCAAATTCTGGTACTTTGCACGGACCATATCCATAAAGTCAACGATCGACTCGTTGCTCCATTCCATCAACTGAGCTTTGAACGCGTTGTTGAACTGTTCAATATCTGTGATCGGCCTGAGGTTTCTACTCGGACGCCATGATTTGAGTTTATTGAAACGTTCTTTCGTGCTTGGGCTTAAGACGTAATCTTTCGGTTTACGGTTCGATTTGACGTCTGCTTGTCCGGTTGTAAGGTTCGTTGCTTCGATCAAGCGACCGCCTTTCTTAGATTTCTCAACCTTTATGTTTTTGTTCGCTTCGTACGCTTCTTGGGCCTCAGCAAGAGCTGCGTTACGAATCTTCGCGTTATCAACGGCGTTTGCGAGGTTTGTCTCTTGTTGCAGCTTATACGCTTCTTTGCGCTTTTCGATTTCCGAAACTTCTTTCTGTGCAATACGTTTAGCTGCCATATCCATCGCTTCAACGTCGTGAGCGTCTTTACCAGTTTCAAGTAATATCTTCGCATACACTTGTTGTCTCTGTTCCGGCGTTAACTTGTTTGTTGCTTGCTGTATCTCGATCGCTGCACTAAGCGCTTTGTTCTTTGTGTTCTTAGTATAATCTAAGAGGAACGCGTACACGTTCTGAACAGTGAACGGCAACTTCATTCTATTGATAAGCCACGGAACAATATTGCTCTTCGGGTCGTTAATCAACCCTTCGACAGCGGTCTGCATTTGTTTCCACTGCGCTTCGTCGAAATATTCGTTGACCGTTGACTCGTCGAGAGCCATATCGCGAACACCAGTCGATGTCGTGTCGAGCGACGCAAATCGAGGCAACCAGTACAAAGCTTGTTGTATTTGGTCCAGAGTCTTGAACTGAGACGTTGGATACAACCATTCCAACACTACGGCCCACGCAGTAGCGTTACCGATAACTTCAGGGTTAGTTCCGTTGTACATTGCAATGCGTTCTTCGACCCAGTAACGGTTAATCACTGTGCCTTCGTCGGTCATCGGCGTTTCTAAGTGTTCGATGAAATCATCTGAGAAGCCCATCGGACGTAAGTCTGACGCGTAATCGTATGACTTGCCGTATACCCACGGTTTCGGGGCAAATACTTTGCGCCATTCAGGAGGCAGGTCGAACGGTGATACCGGCTTCGGCTTCTTAGGCTTCTTGACTTTCTTCGTCTCAGTATCACTTTCAGATTTTGTATCAACGTCGGTGTCCGTTTCTTCAGGAATAACAACGGGAATAACACCGTCTTTAACCGGAACATCTTCCATATTGTCAACAGGCGTTTGCTGTGTATCAGGCGCGCCTTTCTTAGCTTTCTTACGAGCAGATTCCTTGATCGCCCTCACGCCTTCATTTTCAGGCTTGATATTGAGCGTTGACCTAACTTCCGCGACTTCTTTCGCGTTGATTCTATCCTTGACGTAATTCGCGTACGTCTCTTCGATAAGCATCAACGTATCAGTGTCAGTGTACAAGTTGTAGTCTACGCCTTTCTGAGGAAGTCCAGAAACGTCGATGTTGTTCATTCTGGCCTTGCTTATCTGGGCGCGTATTCTGTTGAGAATGTGCTGATGGACCGTAGATAACTTGTATTTCGGGTCTTGCGGCTGCAACAGCTGTTGCATTTCTTTTCGGACGTCGTTCCATTCGTCACCGAACTTCGCTTTCAAGTCAGCTTTGGCCTGACGCAGTTCCAAGACGTCCCAAGCGTGAATGCGCTGTTGCTCACTCATACGTCCGACGCCTTCTTTGAACGTCTTCATAAAGTCTTCTTTCGTTACGCCTAACTGTGTCGACGGAATAACGTCGTCAACACCTTGTTCTTCGAGGTTTCGAATAGCAATATCTTCGGTCGATTCTGTGACGCCTTTGCCGTTGATATCCGTAATAAGAACGTCCTTTCCTTCTGACGTCGTTACTTCGATCGCGGTCGTTTTGAGGTCAGGTGTGAAGCCGTATTTCGCTTGATCGACGTACGCTTTCGCGCAGTCGTAGGTCAATATCGGTCCGTCATACGATAACAACCATACGTTCGCCGTTCCACTCGCAACGTTCGTGTTCGTCAACAGTTTATCGACGAGCTTCGAGTATTTCGTGTAGATATTCGGGTCAGCGGCAAGCGTGTCGTTGAACGCGTCCATAACGTCTTGCGACGATTTGAACGTTCCTTTCTTGTCACCCATCGAATATATGATGAGCAACAACTCCGGAATATCTTTCAGGTTGCGTTGTATCGTGCCTGACAACGCTTCGCTCACGTGTTCGTTGGGGTACAATACCGTCGTAACGAAGTTCCACGCGTCAGCGTTACCGATGTTATCGCTGTAAATCAAACGTCTGACGTCGTTGTTCGTCATTCGGCCCGTCGAGTATATATCGATAAACTCATCTGAGAAGCCGTATGCTCGCAGACTGTCGGTGTCATTCACGTTTAAGCCAAGGTCGGTCTCGACTTGATATGCGACGTCCGTTGCTTTCTGTGCGTTACTCTTTGCGGTGTAGAAGTATACACCGGACGCTGTAAACGCCGGCAATATTCCTAAAAAGAACATATTGAGCGACGGGTCGGCGAATTTACCGACACGAGTTATTTTACCAGTACTCAAATCGGTTTCGAGGCGCGTCGGAAAGCGCTCGGCAATAATACGATACGGTGCTCTGGTAGTTCGTTCGCATTGCAATATTCGATAGAACGCATACGCTGCTTGCCATGAGTCCATGTATGATTCGACGTTGTCCGGTGTACCAAGTGCGGCAGCAAGTGCTTCGGCAAGCGCAGTACGAGCAGATGTTCCTTCAGGAAGATATTTATCGATTCTCTCTGCGAATTTCGTTATATTTATAGAACGACTACCAATATCGGTAATCGCATGACCGAATTCGTGTGCGGCTGTTGTGGCAGGGTTGCCGGCTTCATCAAACCAAGTGTCGACTGCAACTACTATAACTTCGCCGTCGTAGTACGACTCGCGGGTTCTGATAGGAATATTTGCTCTCAAGCCAAACGGACGGCCGTCGATCGTGAACGGTTTCGCGTCGTTCTTTGCGAAAACAATCGGGATATCTTTGTATCTCACTCGTAATTCTTTAGGAAGATTTGACAAGTCAATAATATCTTCCGCACGCACAACAACCGCTTGACCGAAATTATCAACGGCGTCATTGCCAACGTAGTTAGTATACTCAAACGGCGATTTGCCGAACGGTTTCATAGTGTTCTTAGCCGTCGGTGTAACGTGTTGCGTAAAGTCGATTTCGACCTCTTTGCCGTCGACGGTGTACGCTTTCTTCACGCCTGAAAACATTTGTGTCGGCATTGAGAACATCGGAACAAACGACTTCGTTACGGGGTCGTACATTACCGAGTACCGTTTCATTAAGTACCAGTTGACAGTACGAGACCACGTATCGCCTGAGAAATAATCTTCAGTTATGTTGTATTCGTGATGGAGCTTCGGATTCGTTTTGTCAGCGAGCACTGAACGAATTTCGTCGATTCCTTCTAACGAGTACGCGTTTATATCGAATATTCCATTCAAGTCGCCGTTCTTTAAGAATCCGGCAATGTTCTTGCTCGCTTCTCTTATTGTTACCCCTAATGTGAACGAGTACTTAGCAACTTCGCGTGCTCGCGTACCGCTAAATGCTCCGATAGTAACAAGCGGATCGTCGACTTCAGCAGCAGTTAAATCATTAACACCGTTGGATTCAGCGAGAGTTTCTTTGATCGTACTCTTGAACCCGTACGAAGCAGGATATCGATTTTCGAGGTCTAAGAACTTTTCAAGGAACGCGTCGCCGTACGTTTCACGCATTAACGGGTCGGCGAAGATGTTTTGAATCGCTTGCTTTTGAATGAGCGTACGAATTAAATCCGTCGAACCTCTAGCGACAATGCTCGTATATTCTGCGAACAGTTCCGGATCGGCAATGAACAGTGACTTCAAGAATGTTAGCGAGATAGTCGGATTCGCGGTAAAGCCCGGAATAAACCAACTCATAACCGGGACACCGTTTTTAGCGCCTTCTGCGTATTGAGTGTCAAAGTCGAACCCGATGATTTCAGTATACAATTTGCCGAGAATAGAACGAGCGTAGTCGTTTTCAAATAACTTCTCTAACTGTATTACGGCTTGACGTTCGCGCTGAGTGTCGGAATCAGTAGTGTCAATATCTTCCCACAGACCTTTCACGTCTTCTGGCAAGTATTGCGACGTCGTATTTTGAACTTCGACTGTATCGTCGGTAAACCCGAGGTCTTTCATCGTCTGGTTAGCAACGAACTCATTTACACCGGTCTCACTCTTCTTAGCGTTTGTCCACAACGGCACGCTCTCTTGCAATACTGCTCTACCAGAACGGGCATAAATTTCACCGTAGTTCATCTGATAGATACATTGCGACAGCAAGCCACGAACTTCTTTCGTGACCGTCTCGAAGTTATTTGTCGAGTCGTATTGCGCCTCGATTTTCTTTACAAGTTTACCGTCTTCACCGAATACACCTGCGTCGAGCAACTCTTTACGGTGTTCGTAAATGTTCCTCATCATCGTACGTACTTGTGTCTCGTTCATTTTAGCAACGATACTACGTACAACGCTTATATTCGTACCGGCGTCCATACCGAATATGTCGGCAACCTGATGTCGGAACTCGTGGTAAATTACAGGTATCAACGTGACGTCGTTGAACGCGCTCACGCTTGTACCGTTCGAAGTGATAGTGATTTCACGGTATGCTTGACCGGAACTCAGTTTGTTGTATATCTCAGTCAACGCTGTATGAAGACTCGGTCCTTCGGCGGTTTTCAATACCGGGAAGAACTTACCGTATTTCTCGGCCATTACTTCATCGGTCAGATTTCTTTCAAACGCTTTAACGAATCGATTCGCAATAGTCGAACCGGCTTTAATGACGGTCGATTTACCCGTCGTGTCTGTCGCGGTGGGGTCTGCATTCAAAACAACTGATACGCTCGCAGCATTTTCCCCATTGCACGCATACATTCCTGCATTTGAAATAATGTCACTTGCTCCGAATCGCACAGTTGTAGCGCTGTTTACTTGTGCTTCGGCATCAGCTTTTGACTTTCCGAGTGCAACGAGCGCGTCTTTGTGCAAATCGATTTTCGTTCTGATGAACTGGTCATTCGTTACCGGATCGATCTGAGGCAGCGGCACGAACTTCTTCGACTTCTCGTCCCATTGCACGTCGCAAAACGCGTCAGCGATAAGTTCTTGCGTGTCTTTGTCTGATACGTCAAGACCGTTCTCAGAAACGTACGAGTCGATAAGTTCGTTGATATATGACCAAACGCTTTCCGAATACGGAATCTCTGCATACGCTTCAGAAAGAATCTCGTTCTTTTCAACAACTGACTTGCCGTCGAGGTTAGCAGTGTCGACGTCATATCCGTTGCGGACAAGTTCAGAGTACATTAAGTCGTTGTACTTTGACAACGTCAAGTACATATCCTGCAACATCTGGTCCGTCAAGAAATTCGTTCTCTTCAGTACTTCTGCGTTAGGGTCAGTAACGTGTTTACGTACCGCTCTTGCCAACTCGGTCATAACCTTACGGTCGGCACGAGCAATAGCTCGCATTGCGACGTCAGAATACAACGCCACGCTTGCGAGCTCGATATCTGTTTCAAGTTTGTATCCTCTGTTCCAAGGCGCTTTGCCGATACGACCGACGACTCTCAGGGTATTTTCAAGAGACAGACGGTCACGGACCGTTAAGTTCGGAAGCATTTTCGCAATGCCTGCCGCGAACGCTTGTTCGGACAACGCGTGTTGCAACAACTGCGTCGGACGACTGTCTTTGATTTGCTGCGCGTCGATTAGGCAGACCTGATGAGGCATAACCTTGCCGTTCTCATCTGCAATATCGAGAGTGAGAATCTTGAACGGCGCTCCACCGTCCGCCATATTGATAGCGCCGAACTCGCCGACAATAGTCTGCATTCCGAGTACAGCGGAAATGTTACTTACAATCGCTTGTGAATGTTCAGACGGTCCAACCGGCGTAAACGTCAGGTTAGGGTCTGCTTTATTGACAGCTTGACTTACAGCGTCCCAGTTCGCTTGATTCTGTTTCTGAGTAATATATTCACGAACCTTACGTGCACGGTATTCGTACGAGTTGCTTACCATCTCGGTAATTGTACCATACGACTCGGGGCTACTCTTGCTGATATACGACTCTAAGAGCGCCGTGGCAGCGATCGTCGAACGATACGCCATAGCGTCTTGTTTCTGAGCTTTCTCAGCTTGTTTAGCATACTGCGTATCAGTCAAGAACTGGTCAACGGTTACGTTTGCAGCAGCCGCCGCTTTTGATACCGCAGTATCACGGAACAAGTTATTGAGACCGTCGCCAGCAAGCCACGATTCGAATTTGTTGAGTTTTATGTCGCCGACAGTGATTTGCTGTTGCGCTGCGATTTGTGCACCGCTAATAAGGAATGAGGACAACGCACCAACAGCAAACGCCATCAGAGCGTCTTCGCGGTCGACCTTTTCCCATTTGCCGTCTACAATGACGGAATCGAGGCCACATTGCAACCATTCGGTGATCGCTTCTTCTGTACCTTCCTGAGCAGCGTCAAGAATAACTTTTGCCGCACCAGCAGCGAACTTACGTCCAGCAGTGATTGCGCCGCTTGCAAGAATCTTGTTCGAAACACGAGTTGCAATATCGAAGAAACCGACGCCGTATGCGCCACCGCCAAACAACAGTTCAGGACCGTATTCCGTTGCAAGACGTTCAGCAATCAACGCCCACTGTTCGGCAGTCCTACCTTCCTCACCGAGTTTTATGAACTCAGGGTCAGTGATAGTCGATTCGTAAATCGTACCGAACATCTCACCGGCGTACAACATAACTAAGCCGGGCGAACCAACGGCACGACCAACGATTGCCGGTACCATCTTCGCAACGTTGTCGAACAACGACTGGAAGAACTCGACCGTCTTGCTACGTACAGTATATCCTTCGGCAAGACCGGACCACTTCATAGACGTGGGCGACTTGCCGCGGCCTTTCTCTTCGAACGTTTCCATAATGTAGTTCGTGAACGAGAAATTTTCACCGTACCCTTCAACGTCGGCCAGACTGTTCCATTCGCCTTCGCCGCCATTCGAGATTGCCGTACCGATGTAATAACCGACGTCGACAAGTGATTTGACGAAGTCCGTCATCGAAGCAGCAAATACGCCGAGTGCTTCACCGAGGCCATAACCGATAGTCGTGAAGAATTTTTTCGCTCCGGTCTGTGCTTGATAAGCACGTTCGGCGACCGCCGCTGCTCGCGCTTCGGTCAATGCTTCCATAGTCACAGCGTACTCGTTCTCGTCAGTCTCGAAGTATTGTGCGTTACGATATACTTCTTGAGCGAACTCGTCGCCTCTGAGGTCGTCATAAAACGACTCGTCCCAAGAGTTGATCGGTTTCTGACTTGCGAATATCGCTTGTTCTTTGACGTATAACTCAATCGCTTCCGGGTCACCGGCAGCAACGAGTTGCGAGTATTTATCTGGACTGTAGAAACGACTGTGTTTCGCTTGGTCAAGTAAATACTCGGTAGGGTTTAGTTCGGTTGAAGTTGTATATTTTCTAGCCATAGAATCTCCGTTTATACTTCTCTGAGTTTGATAAGTCGGACGTCTGCTGCGTGCTTACCACCTTTCTCTTGGTTATCAGGGTCTTTATCTGCACGAGTAACGAGGTATCGTTCGCCGTTCACAATGACTGTATCGCCGCACTGGACCTTCCCTTCGTAGACAAGAGTGCCCAGCTTCTCAGTCGAGCCGTCCCAGAGCAATGCGTCTTGGTCAGCGGCTTCGGCAGAACCACCGAACTTCTGGTCTTTGTTCGAAGCCAGTACGTAATTTTTACCACCGGCAATAATTACCTTGTTAGAGTCGTACCACTCATTCAGTGTCTTATCTTTAAGGACGTAGTCGTTCTTGCCACGTTTCTTAATTGCTGAATCAATCAAATCTTGATCGATGCGCGACGTGCCCGTAGTAGTATTGATGGACTTCGCCCAGTGTATCTGTTCTGCGTCGCTCATCTTTGTGAAGTCCACCATATCGTGCGTGCCGTACATCGTTGCTTTGCTCATAACCGACTTCAACTGAGGGTTACCCGCTTGACGTTCGATTGTCTCACGATACGCTTCACGGTTCGCCTCATTATAGTACTCGTTCGCGTAAATCTTATCGTCTGAGAACTTCGCCAACTCACTATCTGAGAACTCGCCTGCTGCTTGCATTGCCGCCGGGAAGTACTGAGTATAGAAGTCGTACAAGTCTTTATCGGACACAAACAACTCTTCGCGGTATTTCTGAACGCTCGCAGGGTCTGAGTCAGCGAACTGAGCGAGGACGTGTTTGAATTTACTCGTCGTACTGTACGTGCCGTCAGCGTTACGTTTCACATAGCCCTGAGCTTCAAGCTGTGACGCACTGATGTCCCCAGTCGCTGGGTCAAGTACGTTCGGGTCGATTCGACTTAAAATGTACTCACTCATCTTTGCAACGTTCGATTCGAAATATTCGCCGAACTTCGTACGTTCGGTCTGAACGGTTTCCGCAGCTTTCTGACGTTGCTGTTCGAGACTGAGTATTTGTTCGCCGAGTTTAGTAGTATAGTCTTGCTTTACGTCAGTCATATCGAAAAACTTCTGATTGACCTGATCGGCGTATCTACGTGAACCAAGCAAACCTGTCGCTCCGGCGAGTTGTTCTCTCTGCTGCAGAGCGTATGTGCCCGTCGCTTCGGATTGCATTTTAGCAGTCTCATAAGCGTTCGCGTATAACTCTCTCGTCGTATCTTTGAGTCCAACGTAAAATTCGTCGATCTGTTGTAACGCGGTGTCGTATTGTCCGAACGTAGCGTCGTAATTCGACGCGGACAGAGTCTTCGACAAATCGTCGAAGTCTCCTGCCCGCATTACGGCATTATAAGATTCGCGAATATATTGATTTTTCTTTGCCATCTTAATTTAACCTATCCAAAATTCGATATTCGAACGCAAGGGAACGAAGTTGCAACTTCTCGTATACTGATAAGTCATTCTTAGAATACATACGCACTGCGATGTACTGGAACTTCGGAATGTACGTACGTAACAACAACACTTTTAACTCTTTGATATCTTCAGTGGTAATGTACGGACGTCCATCGGTGAATTCGCGCGTATACACTTCGAAGTCAACGTTCATCTCGAAATTCTTAACGGTCTCGTTCGGATATAACGCAAGAACAATGTCGCGCATATTCTTGTTCTTCGTCGTATTCCCGAGACTCATTGGGTGCGTTTGTATATACCACTGTACTTTATATTGCAAGTTTTCATAAAAGGGTGTCATGTTTTCGAATGAAACGTTTACCAGCTCATCGTTGTATCGGGCAGTGTACCCGTTATTCGAAATTATATCCTCGTCTGTAAACTTGTATATAAGTCCGTTACTCGTCAGAGCAAGCAAGTCGTCGCCAGAACGGAAGAATTTCATTGCGTCAATGGGCAACGTCCAGTACCACCACGCCGAAGATCTGACGTCGAAGAAAACAACCTTCGTCTCAGCTCCGGTCGATATGCAATACATATTGTACCAACGCCCTCTGAACGTAAAACGGCGTTTCTCGTTTGCAAGGAATTCGTCGTACTTCTGGAATATCGCAGAGCTCATCGTGGCAATGTTCTTTGCCGTCTCGGTCACTTCACTTGTACCGACGAACATCATAACGCCGTCATCGCACATTATGGTAGGTACGTCGTCCATTGCTCGACGGGCAAAGCTACCACGCTTGCGTCCGTGTATATCGAACTGCGACACGACGGGCTTCAAGTGCGTCAACTGACCTGTGCCAGTGCCCAGAATCCAGTACATACCTTTCTCTGTCGACATAATTGCAGCCGTAGGACTTATTGCGAGGATATCAAGAACTTTATCGTCGGTTGACGACATCTGCTCCCACGAATAAGGGTCGACGTACTTCGGGCTGAAAGTCATCGAGTACGCGAAATTCCTGCCAGACGTGAAGATGATACAGTTGTTCATCGAGTAAACACCGTCGATGTTCTTCATTGCTTCTCTGGCGTCGTTCCAAACGGTATAGAGCGCAGTGCCGATTTTCTCAGTGATATCGAATATCGGGTCAGCGTACGCCAAGCCGTTTGTTCCATTTGTGCCGTAAAGTTGAGATTCAGAGCAAGCGTACATTATCGATCCGGAACCAGCATAAACTTTCATAGAACCGTCGTTCAGCTGTTCGAACTCGTGCGTAAGTGCTCCGTCTCGAATCTGCCCGAGAACAGGTGTAGTGTACGCGTAAACGTTTACAACCTTCAAAGAAGCTTCACTACCAAACGTACGAGAGTATTTTGTCACGAGCGTTGTAGCGTTAGCGACGAACGACGTAATCTCGTCATTCATAATAAGTTCGGTATACTTCGGGTTTACTTCGACGCCGTCAATCAAAACTGGCGTATAGTCGGCGTACTTTGTGACGGCTGACTTAATGCTGGAAACGGAAATATTTATATCTACTCCCGCTACGTAGGTGTTAACCGCGACCGTTGTGTCTATCCCAAAGATTCTAAGTTCGTCGGTTGTTTTCGCAAGGATATGACCGACGACGGGGAATTTGTAAGTGTGTGGCGCTGCTACTACCGGAACGAATATCTCGTCGGAAGCGAATGACAAAGCTAAAACTGTAGATATAGCTTCAGTGTCGGTGAACGGGAGCGACAACTTCTTCATCTCACCTGTCTCACCAGTTATCGGACAATAAATGTACAATGCTGTCCCAATACGAAGTAAATATATCGCAAGAGGTAATGAAATCTTCGACACCGACACTCCGCTTTGAATCTGCCCGGTGGAAATAAGATACTCAGGGTCGTCGTCATTGTTTGTATACCGCGCTCTAAGTGCTGCAAGCAATGTCACGTCTTTAATACTCGTAAGACCGTTAGTAAGGTCTGTATCAGATACGGTGAACGACATAACGCTTCCTTTATTGTCTGCGTCAAACGCGAGTGTTTCAATCGTTAATGCTCCAGAGGAGACCGTAGCATATACTGCTTGCGCTCTGTACGCTTGCGCCAATGTACCTGACTCTCTGCGCCACATTTCGCCATAATCGATTGGATTCATCAGACATATCTTGTTCGCGCACGAATAGAATGTGTCAGTACTTCCAACTTTGTATGTGAAATTGTGAATACCCCAATTCGAACTACTCGTGGGTTTGCTACCTTCAACTATACCGTAGTTCGAAATACCAACCCTGACGATAACGTCGTCCGGATTCGATGTGTTGTTTAGCGCCCACGCCCAATCAATGTGGTATTTTCTGAGAATGTTTTCATCTGTAAATTCACCGTCAACGTCAACGTCCCAGTTCTTATTTGACCCGCTCGGGACTAACTCTATTATATTCGTAGATAATTGCAGACTAGCTGTCGATCGTATAATGTTCAAATGAACGATTTTTGTGGAAACAGTTATACCACTTGAAACCCACACTTCACACTCGCACTGCACTCCGGAAGGTATTTCGCTTCCGCCTGACGTCAATGCACCGCCACCAGGAACGTACTCGTTCTTGAGTCTCGCAACGGTTTTAATAACACCACCACTTGCGTCGCACGCGTCTCGTTCCCATCTTGCAGGAAGCGTCGCTGTTGCGTCGCCGGCTTCAGTAGTGATGTAATTCTGGAATTTTCCTCTGAGGTCATACGGTGTCGAATAACTCAACGACGAAAACCTGAAACCAGGACCGTTGTTCGCCTTCGTACTGAAGATATTCAACGCTTCACTCGCGTCACCGTATTCATTGACAGCAATACGACGACCTGTCGGGTCAAGGTATACGGTCGGTATATTCGCTCCTTCGGTCAACGAGGAAACGGACGTACCGTTATAAAGCAGTACGCCGAACTGATCGCCAGAGTCGCATTTAGTAATGTATATGCTGTTGTTTGCAACGAACAACCGACTGTCGGCCGTGACACGGTAATCAATATACGTCTTCGTCGGATACAACTTCAAGAACGCATATTCGTGCTCGGCACCGGTTGTGTTGTCCTTAATAATCGCGTAGATGTCGTCGCCCAGAGAAACCGAGTCAATGACTGTTACGTCTTTCTCAGGCAGAAACAACGGCGTGAGACGTTTCCTCGTGACAAGACGATAGTCTTCGTCGACATAGACGTTGCAGGCGTCGTTCATTGCACCCGGCGCCATTTCTATCGTCGTCTCGGTATTGTATATCCCGCGGAAATTTGTGACGCTCGACGTATACGTTCTACGTAAATCGCGAGACGCCGGGACGTCATATCTTATTGGTCGTTTTCGAGATATCGAAGCCATAATTCTACTCCTCGTATGATAGTCTTGTCAGAGAAATTCGGGTCAATCTTACGTTGTCTGTTTCCAAGTTCTTTGACTAACACCGCCATTCCTTGAAAAATTTCGTCGCCAGTGACGTTCTCACCGACGCGCATTGTATAGTCGTCTTCGATTTTAGATACTTCAAAAATAAGTTTGTCTTCCATATGTCACCACTTAGGTACAAATCTGAACGATTCTTGTAAATCGGATATACCGTTATCAAGACGAGCAATCGCTGTCTCGTATTCGTTCTGTATAGTAATAGCCGTCGTTAAGTCGATGTCCCTCATAAGCTGGGCAGCGACATATAACACAGCGCACGTCATAACCGACTCAGGGATAGTTTCACAGTTGTGCTCTATGTCACCCGTTTCAATCTTCGGATATAACGCGTCGCAAATGACTAAGTATTTGCCGGGGTAATTAAATCTGATCGTACGACGCGTAGGCTGATAGTACGTCGCACCAGGAACGTCGGTGTCAACAAACAATACCGACAGTACGTCGCTCGGTAATAAGCATTCGGGAAGATACCCGCTTGTGTCGTACGCTACGTCGAAAGGAATCGTCACTCGATTTGCGAGGACGTCGTTAGCAATGAACGTCAAACATTCGTTCAACGTAGGAATTATTTTGCTATCATACCCGAACTGTTTCGAATCTTGTTCGGTGATAAATAGCTTATTTAAGACTCTTGTCGTAAATTCTGAAATGTTCATAATTGCCTCTTATAAAAGTCCCCACCCCGAGACGTTGCATCGAGGTGGGGCAACTTTGTGTATTAGGTTACAGTTTTCGTCTGAACCGGGTTGGTAGACGTGTTCTGCACGACTACGCCGAGACCTGCAGGAGCGACGTCTGCTTCGGGAATGTTCGTCGTATTGTACGTGCCGCCACTCTTAGCGCCGGTATCATACAGAGCGTCCATTTCGTCAGCGCCGCAGTGTACGTAGGCCATCGGACGGAAGTCGCCGAAACCTGCACTGTATCTTGCGCGGCCTTTCCAAACGTTCGCTTCATTGGGCTGATCGAACCACGAAGAAACTTCGAGAGGAACACGGTCGATAAACACTGCGCCGAGGTTTTCTTTGTTCGCTGCGGGGTCAATCATAATGAATGCTTGGTCAGCGTTCGAGAAACCTTTCAGGTTGTTGAGGTACGGAGTGGTAAGGACCGTCCACTTGCCGAATTCCATATTGAGACCGTTGTTGCCGAGGACTTCGGTATACTGAGTCTTCAAGCCAGCGAGCAATGCGTTTCTGAATGCGTAGTGGTTCGGAACGAGCAGAGTCGTCGGGGTCATCGGGGTGGGGTTGCCGTC